>Ga0315543_1000129_pt1 | contig 93694 bp, 93 predicted proteins | sample SalMarSW160210MG_2_FD_203098 | JGI IMG/M metagenome (GOLD analysis project Ga0315543, IMG submission 203098) | Salt marsh sediment microbial communities from the Plum Island Ecosystem LTER, Massachusetts, United States - Salt Marsh Sediment SW1601-210 ... | reverse complement strand
TTGATAGTTTGGGGATACTCGCCAGGCGTTTATATCCCGGCATCGTGCAATAAACATTCATAATGCAACCATTATAGTGCCCTTTCATAATCCATGCATGTGTCACCCATCTATCTGAACTAGATCACCCTATTTAAGCATTGCTAGATAGAAACTAGAATAATCGCCCAGGAGAACCAAACTCATCACCTGAGCCAAGGCGCTTTCCCCTCTGGCCTCCGCAAATTCATAAGCGATTCCCGCATTGGCCAGCAACTCAGCGGTAGCCTCGTAGCGAAGCCCTCGTTGTCAAGCCGACAATCGGGGATAAGGCCCCTTTTATTTAGTTTTAGGCCCTTTCAAGAAATCTAAATTTCTCGGCATTGATTTTAGGGGCATTTCAGAACGAAGTTCAGGAACTTCTTCATAATTTTTATTTTTGATCCACCCAGCTTGCGTGTAGTAATATGAAAATCCTCCTTTTATTTCAATACTTTCATAATCAGATTTGCATTCTTTTGATATCCAATTTCCCATTTTCAATATTTTTGAAGTGGGATTGATTGTTACATGTCCATAAAAAGAAGGAACTAAAACACGATCTCCCTTCGTTGCTTTTACATAGTAAACATCCTGGATTTTCCCTTCTCCCCTCTTTTGCATCAAGAAGATTCCTTCTCCTTCCAAAACAATATATAGTTCTTGATATGCCCCAATGTGGTAATGTCCTTTTGTTTTTACAAATTCTTGGCCCAGCATCTTGGGCGGAATTGTCGTAATATCATATCTTAAGTCATTTTTTTCCTCGAGCCCTCGCTCCATATAATAAACCTCGAAGTTGGGGGCAGTTTTTGCCCATGCCTTGTCGTAAAGGACCATCTTCATATCATCCAGATACCGAATTTCCGTTTCTATTCCCATATTCCTCCTCGTTTTATGCACTGGTTTCCCAGAATTTCGCTGGTTTAAGGTGATTAAGCATTCCTGACTTATCGAATTGCCAGTAGGCAGAGGCATTATCTAAATCAACCATGGTTGACCCTCGATATCTTGCTACTGTGCCCTAATCGGCTGAACTATGGTTCCCGTTTAGAAGAATACTCCAATTAAGCGATTCAGGCAAATTGCTAAGCTGTGCCACAGTTGTGGGAAGCCCGGCAGCCAGAAACAGAGCCAGAAATAATTTGACAATAGGCAATGCATATGATATTTTAGTATTACCTTATAAATTAGGTAAGCAGTAAGAGAATTGTCATTGCAGGTATTAACATGAAAGAGAGTTTAGCTACAATTACTGCTAAGGGGCAGGTAACCATTCCTGCTGAGGTCAGGAAGGCTCTGGGGCTTAAGCCTAAGGATAAAGTAGCCTTCGTCTTTAACCAGGGTGAGGTAAGGATTGAGCCATCATCTTCGACGCTCAGGCTCGGCTTCGGGGCAGTTAAACCGCGGAAAAAACCCGAGGACTTCAAAGAATTGCGAGGCGAGGTACAGAAGTGGGTAGCTCACAAGGCTGAGGAAAAGCTATAGATGGAATATGCCTTTCTGGATGCCAACGTTATTCTGCGCTACTTGCTTCGGGATGATGAAACAAAGGCGCAGCGCTGCCTTGAGCTATTGGAAAAAGCCGAGAGAAGGGAGATTACTCTTCGTACCACGGATTTAGTTGTCGCTGAACTAGTCTGGGTACTGGAATCTCCTGTTACCTATAATCTGCCGAGGGAAAGAATCAGAGAGCTGCTTTTGCCTGTCATTCTTTTACCCGGATTGAAACTGCCCGGCAAGAAGCTTTACCGGCAAATCTTTGACCTCTATGTTGACCAGGGCATTGACTTCATTGATGCCTATAATACCATTCACATGGGAAAGCAAGGGCTAACTCGAATCTATAGCTACGATTCTGACTTCGACCGGATTGCCGGGGTTAGCCGTATCGAGCCATGATGAGCGCCAAAGTAATTTTAAGAATTCGTCTCTTGTCAGACCTGTCTCTCTAATTATAGCCTTGAGAGTCCCTCCTCACCCACAACCTCTCCCCATCGATAATGAATTCGATGGTGCCATCCTCATCTGTGAGGTAAACATTATCCTCACCGCAATGACACGCGGTAACTAGTAAATGGTCTCCTGATATTATCATTGACATCTGGATAAACTAGCGTTAACCTTATTAAAACGAGCAAAACTTCCTTTAGTGTGAGATGACCGTGGGTGGAGACAAGAAAAGAGTGCTTATCCTGGGCGCGGGAGCGGCGGGGATTGGCGCTGCACTGGAGTTGAAGAAAGCCTCCGCTGGTGCACCGGGGCTGGAAGTGACACTGGTGGATCAGCGGGATTATCATCACCCCCTGCCCTTTATATGGCATGTAGTTAGCGGGAGCGTTGAGCCCAGTCATATCTCTTTCCCCTTGCATGCCCTGCTGAGACGAAGGAGTGCTGCCGGACCGGTTAAGTTCAGGCAGAGCCGGGTGCAGGGCATAGATGTGGAGAGGAAGGTAGTCAGCACCGATGATGGAGAGCTGGAGTGGGACTATCTGGTGGTAGCCTTGGGCAGCACTACCAATTTCTTTGGGATGGCCGAGGTTGAGGAAAATTCGCTAAGTTTGAAATCTCTGAGAGATGCTGTCAGCATCCACAATCACATTTTGGACAACTACGAGGCGGCATTGCGGGAAGGAGATGAACAACGCCAGCGTGAACTACTCACCTTTGTGGTGGTGGGAGGCGGACCCACCGGGATAGAACTGGTGGCGGCTATTCAGGACTTCCTGCGCAAGGCGCTGATACGGAACTACCCTTCTCTGACGCCTCAGGTTCGAGTGCTCCTGGTCGAGGCACAAGATGCTCTCTTATCTGGCATGAAGGCTAAAATGTCAGAACTGACTATCAGCCGGCTAAGCTCTCGAGGAATTGAGGTTTTATTGAAAACTCGTATTACCAAGGTCTTGTCAGGTGGTATCCAGACTGCTGATGGGCAGACTATACCGACTCGCACTGTTATTTGGGTAGCGGGGGTGAAGCCGGTGGCTGTTGTGGAATCGCTGCCTTTCAATAAGGCGAAGGGTGGGCGCATCATGGTGAATCAGTATCTGGAAGTCCCGGAGTCACCCGGTGTCTACGTACTCGGGGATTGCGCTTATTTATTACAAGAGCATGGCTCGGTACCCTATCCCCCAACCCAGCAGGTAGCTGAGCGACAGGGCCCGGCCTGTGCCAGAAACATCGTTCGTGCCATGCGAGGTGAGCGCCAGCGTCCCTTCCGTTACAAGTTTAAGGGGCAGCTAATATATATGGGCAGGAATCTGGCGGTGGCTCAGTTAGGGAATCGTGTCTTCGATGGTTTCGCTGCTGCGCTGCTGCGGCGAGTCTATTATCTATGGGTATTTATCTCATATCTCGGGCTGCCAACGGAATTTAGGAGAAAGCTAGGTGCCGTTCGTGGGTGGATACCTGCCTACTTCTACCATCGCAATATGGCTCACCTGGAGTGAGCGGCGGGCGCGGTCAAGGAGGGTTACAACTCTTCACTCCTGGTAAATCTTAGCCACAGCCTATCCCCATCGGTAATGAACTCGATGGTGCCGTCCTCATCTGTGCGATGTGCATTGACTATCGCCAGGACGTTGGCTATTTGACTACCCTCGACAGCACCTGCTAGACTGTCGACACATTCTAGTATGAGCACGTCTAAGGAGGCGAAATGGCAGATCCAAGAGTCGAGACTGTAGCTAAGATTCTGGTCGATTATTCTGTAGAAGTGAGACCGAACCAACTGGTCCGGATCACTGGTGCCCCCGAGAGCGCGCCGTTGATTTTGGCTGTCTATCAAAAGGTTCTGGAGCGCGGTGCTCACCCTTTTCTCCAGGTTGAACTGGAAGCTGCAGAGGAGCTTCTGTACACCTACGCCAGCGATGCCCAGCTTGATTACGTCCCGCCGTTTATGAGGGATGTCATTGAGCAAATCGACGCAAACATCGGGATCTGGACGGATGTGAACACCAAGCGGCTCACCAATGCTGATCCTGCCAAGCAATCCCGCCGGGCAGTGGCGAGGCGTCCCCTCTCCGATCGATTGCTCGAGCGGGCGGCTAAGAAGGAGCTGCGCTGGACCGAGACCCTCTATCCGACCCAGGCCTTCGCTCAGGATGCAGACATGTCGCTCCGCGAGTTCGAAGATTTCGTCTATAAGGCTTGCCTGGTCCATGAACCTGATCCAATCAAGGCCTGGAGGACGGTCTCTAAGGAGCAGCAGCGGCTGGTTGATTGGATGAACAAGGCCAAGCAGATTCATGTCGTTGGCCCGGATACCGATCTTAAACTCGAGGTCACAGGCCGGAAGTGGGAGAACTGCGACGGGCGTGAGAACTTTCCCGATGGGGAGATCTTCACCGGCCCCATCGAGGAGAGCGTGAACGGGCATATCAGATACACTTATCCTGCCTGCCACTTCGGCCGTGAGGTGGAGGATGTCCGACTCCAGTTCAAGGATGGGAAAGTCATCAAGGCTACGGCGGCTAAGAATGAGCAGTTCCTGTTGAAGATGCTGGAGACCGACAAAGGGGCCCGCTATGTGGGAGAGTTCGCCTTCGGCACCAATCCCGGGATCCAACGGTTTACCAAGAACATCCTCTTCGATGAGAAGATCGGCGGGACGATCCACCTGGCCCTGGGGAAAGGTTACCTCGAGACAGGGAGCAAGAACAAGTCAGCCATCCATTGGGATATGGTCTGCGACCTCCGCGATGGCGGAGAAGTGCGTGTAGATGGGACTCTCTTCCTCAAGGATGGGAAAATCCTGATCTAAGGCAGGGCTTCGTCACAATTTCTGTGGCTGGTTAGCCCAGGCTTTGTAGGATGAGCGTAGGCTCTATTTATCCTATCAATGTTAGCTGGCTCAATCAATAGGCGGGGACATCGTCCAAACTCGATTGAAGAACATCTTTATCCAGCTTGTATTTCTTTGTAATCGACTTAACCAGTCCAAATAGCCATTTGGGACTTGTGGGTGCTAAATATATTTTATCTATCAACACACCTAAATCTATTTGAACGTATATCCCATCATCAAATAAGGGTTTAGACCAATCGAGTTCGCCATTCTTTTTATAACGGAATTCTTGAACTATTGCTCTTAATTCCTTCTCAGGTTCAAAGCCCTTTCTCTTATGAAAAAAAGGATACAGCGTATTTCCCTCAGGCATCCAATCCTTTTCGAAATCGATATATTCTACTTTGCCAATAAGAACATCGTGATTTTCGTCCTTTAAAGAAGTCTTTAGCAGATCAAAAGTTGATTGTATAGCAATACCCTCGTTGCTTTTAAGGTATAGGTTCCACATGGTGGGGAATTCATACTCGCTTAAGTGCCAGCAGTTAATAGCAGTATATTTTATAAGTATTTTGTAGAATTGACTGAGATTCTCTAGCTTATCCAGCGGTATTTTCTTTTTATACACCTCGGGTCTCAGCTTTATATTGGCTCTTGAATATGACCCCTCAAATGGGTCCCCCAGTCTGTCAGCCCTGGTAAAGAAAAGAGCCGATTTATCTAGTAAGCTTACGAATTTGGTAAAATCAATATATCTCCATATCTTTGCATTTTCATTTTCGGGTTTTTCAAAAACAGGATTCTCTTTATACATTCTCTGCCTCTTTAATTCTAACCGAATTTACCAAATAGCCTTCAGCTCTCCTATATACGGCTTCTATTATACCACTCACTGACGCCGCGGGGAGTCGCTTAGCCGAGTCCTAATCACCTAGAACCAACGAGAGATGGTGCAACATAGAAGCGTGTTACTCAAGAGAGTTCAACGGCGCAATAGAATGAATCATACCAATAATTATCAAGCAAGCGCTAATGGCAATTATGGCAAGCTGGATTCACTTTTCCAGCCGCGCCCACAACCTCTCCCCATCGGTAATGAGCTCGATGGTGCCATCCTCATCTGTTCGATAAACATTGTCCTCACCCAGCCTGTCAATCAATCTCTCCACCACTTCAGGGCCGGGATGGCCAAAGGTGTTATCTGCCCCCACCGAAATCACTACCACCTCAGGGTCAACCGCGGCCAGAAACTGCGAGGTGGTGGAGGTCTCGCTGCCATGATGGGCTATCTTAAGCACAGTGCTTTTCAAATTGGCTCGCTGCCCGATAAGCTCGAATTCAACTTCTTCTCTGATGTCGGCAGTAAACAAAAAACTAACCTGGCCCCAGTTCAGCCTCAGCACCACTCCATTGTTATCTACATCATGGCTTGTCCCTTCAAATAAGCCTTCCGGCGGATTTAGCACCTCCATCTTGATTCCGTTGCCCAAATCAATTTCCTGTCCGGCCCGGGCTATGTTATATTCGATTCCTTCATCTTCAATAAGCCTGAGCCATTCTCGGTAAATGGAAGAATTGTAAGATACTCCAGGCTCAAGCACTTGCTTCACTTTGTACCTCAGAAGGACCTCTACCAGGCCTGTGACATGGTCGGCGTGAGGTTGGGTGCAGACCACGAGGTCTATCGTCCTATCCCAGAAGGGGAGCTTCTTGCTCAACTCCAAATTAATTTTCTGGGGGTCAGGACCGCCATCAATGAGTATGTCCTGGCCATTGGGCGTCTGAATCAGGATGGCATGGTCACAATACAACATTCCCATTCTGCATCCCTGTCAGTGTAGGAGCTAAGCAAGAATAAGAAGGAGGTCAACATGTCCAGAGCATTATCTGCCTATGAACAGGAAACCATCATAAGCTTCAACAAGGCCGAGAATATTGCCCACATCTTCACTTATGAGAAGACATGGCAGAGACACTTGGAGGGCAAGCTAGGCTTAAAGCCGGTTATGGACAACGGCTTTGGTGGTAAGGAATACGAGATAGAAAAGAAGAGAATCAGACCACCGAGGACACCGGTAAGGTTATCAGTTGAAGCGCGGGCTAAGCTAACTGAAAGAATGAGGGATATGCCACAGAAACGCCTCTTGCTGTCCAAAACTACAGCGGCCACTGCAAAATCTGACAATAAAGACAAATCGAGCGCAAAATCATACCAACAGCTAAGGATCGTTGAATGACGCAAGTAACTGCTATCCGCGATTTAAAGGCATATCTTTCTCCGAAGCAGGTGGAGCAGTTGATTGCGGTTGCCACAAATCTCAGGGATGTCCTGCTTATCCGCATCCCTTACCGAACTGGCATAAGAGTGTCGCAACTCCTCGCCCTAAGGATTTCTGATATAGACTTCGATAGTCGAGTGCTTGTTATCAAGGTGCAGAAGATGAGAAAAAACGGAAAGGCGATTGAAAAGCGAAGAATGATACCCGTTGACCGGGGCACACTCGACATGGTCAGAGAGTACCTACAGTGGCGAAAACAGTTTCCTTACAAGGGGGACTTGCTTTTCCCCATCACTAGGCAAAGGGTTGGCCAAATCTTCTGGAAGCTGGGAAGAAAAGCTGGCATAACGGAGATTGGCGATCCTGCTATTTCCAAACATAGAAACTTGCATCCTCATGTATTGAGACATAGCTTTGCCATTCAGTGTGTGAAAAAAGGCATGAGTATAGAGAGACTACAGAAGATACTCGGGCACGCTTCTCCAACCACAACCAGCATTTACCTCCAGTGGTCATCCACTGACCTCCACGAGGACTATGACAAGATCTGGGAAGATGAAAGAACGGAAACCAAGGAGTAAGAAAACAATAGAGGAGCCAGCACGGCGGAGAAAGCCGCCAGGTCCTCCCCAAATAGGCGTTCCCTGGGGAAGAGCTGCCTCTGAACACAGGCCCGGGCTCTTCACCAGGCAGTATTTGATGGAGCATGGCGAGGCGTGTGCAGCAGACGTCTTTTATGCCCTACGGGAAAATCTTGACGGGATAAATAAGGAACGCATCGAAATAGGAGAAAAACCTATTAGAGGCTGTACATACAACTCCTTTGCCAAATACTGGCACTGGTTCAAGCTGCTGGAGCTGCTGGAACCTGTGGACAGACGAGAGGTGCCCATTTACGACTTTCTTGAGGAAAAAGTATTCTACCGTTTGACTGATAAGGGCAAGGCTGAGGTAAGGGCTTGGGAAGACCCCATTGCGATAGCACATCCAGAGTTTCGCTAAGTAACCGATAGCAGCAGAGCATCCCTTTGCTTCGGCACGGGGAAGCTCAATTCGGAAATCACGAAGCTAATTCTCTTATTGTAGCTTTAATCAAGAAAGTAATTACTTCCTTTTCTTTCCTAAAGGCTCTTTTGTAAAGCATACTAATACTAATTGACGTAAACAATCTGTCCTTTTGTGTGATGATGAAGATGGAAATGCAAACGCACCTTAACAATTGAATATCAGATAAGCCTAGCCTGAACGCTTGCTCATTCGGGCAAATAGACGGAAGGGGGCAAGTATGACTGGACACTGTAGCAATTGCCATAAGGTATGGACACTAGAAGAAAGGCAAGGCGTTTGCCGATGGTGCTCACGTGAGGCAATTTGCCTCACTACATTGACAAAGCCTCGCCAACTAAAGTCTAGCCGAAGCCGAAAGCGAAAGCAAGCGGACAACGGTGGCAACGGCTATGACCAGCTTCCAGAGCCATATTTGACTTACTACAGCGTGGCGATGTGGTTTGCTCACAAGGCGTTCATAGACGACAGACAAGACCTTCTACACGACATCATTGAAGGGCTTGCCAGAGTAGCAAAGCGCAAAGACCTTAGTGAACCTGCGATGTATCGGATTGCCGAGCATATCAAAGACCACTACTGGAGTAAGCACTATTCCTATACTAATGGACTGGACTGTAAGCATTGTAGCAAGGCACAGCGGGCAAAGTGTAGAGCAAATTGGGCTCATTCTGATTGGGCTTACTGCGATTGCCACAAGGCTATCACTCTGGAAAGCATAAACCAGCCTATTACAGATAGCGAAGGCAACATCACTGAGCTTGCCGAGCTGATAGCCGATGATAAAGCACTTGACCTAGACGAATGGCTAGACGCTAAGACCTTCCTGATTGGCGCACCAATTAGACTAAAGCAAATAGCAAGGAAGATACACAAGGGGGAAACGCTATCGCACCCTGAACGCAACTACTTGTGGAAGCTAAGGAAAAAAAGCCAATTGGCGCTAACAGGGGGGACTTTTTAGGAATTTCGGAGCTTATATATAGTGGAAGCATCGTATAGGCTAGCGAGTGCAGCTATGCGGAGCTTACTACTAGGCGAACCGATGGAGTTTGCCCAGCTATCGGCAAGCCAAAGGGGGTGTTCTAAAATAGAACAACTGAATATCGTGGGCAAGCGTTCAGGCGATGGCTTTGTAACTCACAAGGCTACACTGGTAAACGCCCTGTCCAGGGTGATGGCTGAAAGGCTATTACTGGTGGACTTCACCATTGGGCGTAAAGGCTTCGCAGGATACATCAAGGCTCTTAGCGGAAGCAATATCGTTAAGATAGTGCCTTCCACTAACGGAAGTGCCAGCGGGGAGCGGGCTTCTGATAAAAGGCTGAAGGTAGTTTGTGGTGCTAATACCAGTTACCTTGAGGACACAGCTTGGGTTGGCGATAAGACGCCAATGTCCTTCGCTGAAGTTAGGATAAGCCCTAATAACACTGTCAAGCCTAACATCGGAAGCATAGAGCTAGCAGAGGCACTCAATAGAGTGCTTCCCTTCACTGCTACAGACGACAAAAGACCAGTTCTCCAATGCGTCAAGTTTGTGGCTGGGGAAGGTAAATTGAAGCTAGTTGGTGCTGATGGTTTTAGGCTAGCAGAGGTTACACTCGACTTTGACGAGGACATCGAGGGGCAAGTCCTGATACATCGTGATGAGTTGAAAGGCATAACAGGCGCACTTCGCAAGGCAAAGCGAGTTCGGCTAGGCTTTGAGGCAAGCGGTGATACTCTTGATGGTATGAGCCTTGTCATTGACACCGAAGCAATACGCTATAAGTGGCGTGGCGCTGAGGGGCAATTTCCCGACTATGAGAAGGTTATACCAACAGAGTTCAATACCTTCGCACATCTTGACAGCCAAGAGGTTATCAAGGCGGTTGGCGCACTTAAGGCACTATCGGACAAGCCTAAAGAAAATCCGCTGGACTTGACCATTGGCGAAGGCAAGATGGTTATCGCCAATCCCGATGAGAAGGGCGAAGCCATAATCACAGCCGACACCGATGGACAAGGTTCTGTCAGGATAGATGGCGGTTATCTTGCCGATGTGATGAAGGCTTGCGGTGGTATGGTGGATTTTAAGCTCACCAATTCCTATTCGCCAATGCTCTTTACTGCCGATGGTTATCAAGTGGTAGTAATGCCGATGATGACCAGCAAGGCAGAAGAAGCGCAGAAGCAAGCCACAGCCCAAGCCCAAGCCGAGCCAGAAGCCGAGCCGACCACAGCCGAGCCAGAAGCCGAAGCAAAGCCGAAGCGCAGCCGTAGCCGTAAAAGAGAACCAGTAGCCGTAGCATAGAACGCTTGAACACAAAAACAACCACGCACAGGAAGGCGGCGGTAGCCGCCTTTTTGTGCTTTTTTGTAGGGGATATCCTTGCCCTGTGTGGGGTCGGGATACCCCTTTTTTGTGTGGTAAGGGCAAAGACAACCAGAAAGGGGGACAATGTGAAGTGTGAATTTTGCCACTGCCACACCCCTGGCTTGATAAACCTGCGGGTTTACACACGGCAAGGTATTCAGGTCTGCGAGGAGTGCTATAAGACGATAGACAGTCATCGCCACAAGCCTTACTCAAAGGTAATGGACAAACTAGCTCTAGTTGAAGCTGGCTATCAAGTTAATCGCAAGCTGGCAACGCTACCAAGAAGCAGCTGGCAAATAAGAAGCTAAACCTATAGCCCGACTTAGGCAATCGGGATAGGGGAAGTCTTGCCTAGAAAGGGGGTGACGGCAATGTCGGTACGTGCTTATAGGGTAATTAAGATAGAGCACGCACAACCTGACACTTTCAACTTGTGGCACGACGATAAGCTGGCAGAGTTCTTTGATACCGAATATGGCTTCTATGAGACACTCAATGAAGGCACTGGCTTAACATCGCTGCCTATTGAAGCACTTGAGCGTGCTCTAGTACAAGTGCCTATGGATGAAGAGTTGAAAGAGGCTTTGAAGAAGGACATAGAGGCTTGCCGAGATGAAGGCCATGTCCGTTACTACTGCTTCTAAAAGCAGTACAGAAAATCATAGGGATACTTTGCCCAGAAAGGAGGTGATATCTATGCCTATAAAATGGAGTGTCCTAAGGGTGATGGAGGCAGCCGATATGCTGGAAAAGCATATCAATGCGGCTGCTGAGCCTCTGGAGTGTGCCAGGGAAGTCGCCAAAGCAGCTCTGGAAATCCCACAGCTCCCTCAGTACGTTGACCAGCACTTTCGAGGGCTTATGGGGGAAATAGACAGGGCAATTGGCGGCAGCCACTCTGAGCCAGTGGGTCGGCTCAAGGCTAGGCTACAGTCAATCCGAGACTCTGTGCCGAAAGAGGCGCTGGAGGCAGAAGAGAAGAAAAGCGAATACGGCAAACAGCAGAGCCTGGTCTAAGGTTGTCCTCCGAATAGGGCTACTATACCTAAAATCTGCAAGAAAGGAGGATGAATGGCTAGAGTCAAGCGAAAGGATATTAGGTTAGAACCGCTCCAGGTCAAAGAGCAAACCTACGAGGAAATTCATAAGCTCTACAAATCAGAAACTGCCGTCTCAATCAAAGAGCATCCTAGTGGTTTTCCTGCTGTAACTGTGGACTGCGGTGAAATTCATATCCTTACCGATATTTTGAGCCTGGAAGCATGGTGGCACAAGATGAGAAAAGCCGAGCGGACTTAGAAAAAACCAGGCTGAATAGGGAAACTATTGTCCAAAATCTAAAAGAAAGGAGGTGAACAAGTGTCCACCCAGCTTAGCATATTTGAAGAAACTGGGGTAGAGGTCACACAACCAGAGCCGAGCACAGCAGTCAGGCTAGGCACTCGAGAACGTCATGTTAACCTGGCCAAAAAGAGGCGCGAAGCCTTGAAAGAGTTTATGGAGGTTCTCGCCGAACTGGAAGGAAGGGATATCCATGTCGGGGCTTATGGCGGACACGGCTCTCACTACTGGGTAGAGGGGCTGAAACTAGGCCGCATGACGGTAGAGAGTCCTATGTTTGGCGATAAGGAAGTGCCGGGCGTCATTGTGCTAAGGGGCACTCGGGGATGTTCGGTGCGTATCTTCACTGACAGGGTTTATGCACTGCGGCGCCAGGATTACTTCGGCTATACCCTGTGGCTGCTGGACTTCTGGAACGGCTTTGGAGAGCATCCTATTGACCCCTACCACCCGCCAGGCTGCGACAGCCTGCACATTAAGCGATTTAATGACTAGAGGGGCTGTACCCCTCATTCGATAGGGCTACTATTGCCCAAAAAGGAGGTGATAATCTGACAACCGAAGTTCAAATTGAGAAGGGCATCTCCGACCTCGTTGGTGCTCTAACAGACCCCATTATTGCCTTTCCCGGGGGTTGGGGCGATACTCTTCCTGAATGGCTAAAAAATGCCATCACCCTGGAGAGGTTAGTGATGAACATGAAGACACTCAAGGGAGAGGAGCTGACAGGCACAGACGCCGAAGCCTGCGCCTATCTCATGACTGCCAGCTTGGCACAGCCGATAGATAGCGATTGGACAGAGATTTACCTCTACATCGCCAACCAGGTCTATAGTCGCCATCGCACCAAAGAAAGCGACGTCCAGTTTCCCGAGGATATTCAGGTCGAGTCACTGAGCGACTACCAGATGGGAGAGTTACATCGGCTTAAACAGTGGCTATATGAGCGTCGAATCTGTATAAGACAAGAGCGCAACCAAACTGAGAGGCGTCAAAAGCGAGAGGAAGAGATAGCCAGAAAGAAAGCAGAGCAGCCGGTATTGTTCGAGTTCTAATTGAAGGAAGCACCCGAGGGGGATCGGAGTGGAAATCCGGTCCCCTTTTTTGTCTTGGGCAGGCAGGACTTACAATATGGTAGCCTTCCCTCTTGCCACCTTAGCCTATTAGCGGTTGGTTAGCGGTTATTTGCCTACTGTCATCATACCAACAAAGGTAGAGGTAATAAAGCCATTCACCACACAGAAAAACGCTTAGAGTTTCATTCTGGAGCGTCTCCCGTCATAAGCTATAAGCTAAAGGCTCTCCGATGAGATTGCTCCCTTTGGAAAGCCTTTTTGCGTCTTAGCCTCACTATTGACTTCTACCTCATGGATGGTGTAGTCTCAAGGCAAATCAAACACAGGGAGGTGAACAAATGCAAGCATACTGTATGAAGTGCCGTGCCAAAAGAGAAATGAAGAACACCAAAAGCATAATCATGAAGAACCGCAGGCCGGCTACTCAAGGCGTATGTCCTGTATGTGGCACGAAAATGTTCAGAATCGGTAAGGGTTAGGTGTACTCAGCCATAGCCTAACAGAACTCAGAAGGGCTGGATATTCCAGGTATCGGGATGTCCAGCCCTTTATTTTGTCCAATCACACATAACAGGCTTTTGTTGCCTGAATGGAACGATGTGGAAGAAGTTGTTATGGAAATACCTTGATTTATTGCAAGCAATAAAAGTTGCTATAATAACGAGTTTCCCAAGTGAGTGAAAATTTAATGAAATAACAGGAGGAGATAAATATGCCGATAAAGTTCAAATTCGAAAATCTAGATAAGGGAGCGTGGGTCCTGCTGCGCCAAGCCTACAACCTGATTTTGAGGTGTGAGGATCGAGTATTTAGTGAATACAAACTCACTACGGAGCAGCACATAGTGCTTATGGCTATAAAACACATAAGTGGGCCTGTAAGAATAACTGATATAGCCCGGTGGATAGACCGTAGCGTAAACAGCGTCAGTATGATAGTCGACCGCATGGTCAAAGCTGGTCTGGTCAGAAGGGTAAGAGACAGGAAGGACCGCAGAACAGTATTTGTGAGTATGACCAGTAAGGCGGAGAAGGCCTATGTACCGGCAACTGTAGCAGGCTGGGGGCTCATCCAGGAAACCCTATCGCCACTATCGGATGAGGACAAGCGTACCTTGATCAGGATTCTAGAGGCACTCAGAGACAAGGCATATGATTATCTCGATTCTGGAGAGGTTGTAGAAGAAGTAAGGAGAAATGAAACCAAGATAGATGATTTTCTGTGAAGCAGGCGGTCGAGTACAAGTCGCCGTCTACTCCCGAAGCCAAACGTCAGGGTGGTAAAAAGACGAAGACCATATGATAAGGGCAGTTAGCTTTACTTAATGCTAGCTGGCCTAGAGTAGCTCCGCAGTGTCTGCAATAATCCCACCAGAACGAAACATGCTCCCTGTCTCAACTTACTGGTAAAACACCTTAGCCACCGCGATAGACCACCGACATTTTGATTAGTATACGAAATTCAGAAATGTTAGGTAACAAAATACGCAAATGTACAATCTCACCCGCAGGCGTGGTGTCGACCTCTGCCCCACCGGTTGGTCATGCGCATAACCAGTGCCATCAGGTTCACTTGGCGATGTTGGCACCGGAAGTGGCAGTGTCTAGCCCAAAGAAAATCCTCCTTATCTTAGTAATGTCCCCGGTATCTACTAGGCCATCTGCGTTCACATCAGCCCCAGGCGTTGTTGGGTCCAGTCCAAAATAGATCCTCTTTACCTTAGTAATGTCGCCGGTATCTACCATGCCATCTCCATTAACATCGCCAGTCTTGCTTGTCGTGAAGTCCCATACAGAGCCTCCTGCCACGATGCCATGGTTATCCTTGGCAACTATGCTCCAGTAGTATGTGGTGTAATTTTGCAGTGTGCCCGGGTCATAGGTCGTTCCTGTTTGATTGGTGGAAACTAAGGAAGGGACGGCACTGGTGCCGAAATAAACATCGTAGGTCACTGCATCCCCGGCATCGGGATCTCCGCCAGTCCAACTTAAGTCAGCATCGATAGAAACGGCAATGGCATGGTTTGCTGGCGAAGGATTACTAGGAACATTTGGTGCCTCATTTACTGCAAGCATATAGAATGCATCTCCACCACAATCCCATGTTGATGGGGTACCCTGCCAGTAGTAGATGTGGTTGTTATCATAACCCAATCGGTTTCCAACATAGTGTCCAACAGGGCAGGGAATTGGTTCCAATTCGTCCCAGGTATTAGACGGAATGCTGTAGCAGTAAAAGTTATATCCTGGTTCTTCATTAGCAGCACCTCCACCGAGGGCAAAGATGTAATCAGAATATTCGTTTGAGCAACTCCCGCCCCAAAGCAAAGAAGCACCATCTCCCACACCGCTGATTTCAGGTATAACAGCCATATCTTCCCAACTTTGCGTAGGAATATGGTATCGAGCAAATTCGTTGTGTGGTACTGTTTCTTCCCATTCTCCTCGCAGTGTGTATAGGTATTCCCCTCCTGCCCATACCAAGGAAGCGCCATCGTCAGTAGCAGTCCAATTGGAATTAAATTGTAATTCTTTCCATGAATCATAAGTGTAGCGAGCAAACATTGTTCCATGTTCCTTGCTACCTAACAGTGCGTAAATATAGTTGTCGTACCCCGACCATGCTATAGCGTCACCGGCACCTTGCGCATGAGGGGTATTTTCTAGCTGTTCCCAACTGTCAGCAGATATGCTGTATCTGTAAAACAAGCAACGGTTGCTGTCACTGTATCTACCACCAAGCAAAGCATAGATGTAATTGCTTTCATTTCCCGCAAGAGCCGTGCCGTTTCTAAATGCACCTGTTGGAAGTTCAGCGGTACTTCGCACGTCCCACTCATCAGTTGTTGCGTCGTAAGACCAAAATTGTGGACTAGAATCGGCAGAATAGCATCTGGCAATATACATACCGTTCCAAGTACTAACTACAGCTTCGCCATAGCCACCCCGGTCGGGAGTATTATTCTTCCCAACCCATTCAGCAACAAACATACTCTTCGGGTCATCCTGTGCAACGAGCCAATAAGAGGTTGAACTCTTATCCCCCACATTCCATTCCGATTGAACTTCGTCATGGTGTATCCAAAGCCCTACGTTGTCATTATTTGGATCGCCTGTAATTTCAATCCACCCTTGTGGCGTGCATCTCCTGGCCAGCATGAGATCATCAAGATAGACTATGCAGTTTGGCGTATTCCCCTGCCAGCCATAATTATCACTGTGCACACATTCAAGCCAACTCTCTCCAAACTTTTCCGGCTCGTCGAATATGAAGTGGCTCGTCTCAAAATCCTCGAATTTCTTGGTGATTGACGTCCCATATTCGTCAATATATTTGGCCCCGTCTGAATCACGATATGTTCCATCGATATACATTGAAGAAAACTGAACAATTTTGAAACCCTCATGATTATTTAACCTTGACTCATCAAGAATAAGTGAATTTGTACATTCATACGTTTGGTCAACGTGCATTTTCATAGCGTTACTGCTTGGTTCAAACATGCTAATGTCATAATTCACGCTGAAATGAGGAAGTGTTGCTTCTATTTGAATTTCAAAGGGTTCCGTAGAATTTATGCAGATCTCGTCTATGGTGACATTATGGTAGTAAGGCTCAGGATTATCGCTTTCCCAGTACGCAGGTCCTAAAACAAAACTTGTCCCAAAGTTTATGTCCTCCTCTCGACATTCTTTCAAGCGTACATATCCGGAGGCATAAATCACCGCCACTTTGGGCCACTCGTCCACTCCTTCCACTTTGTGTCCAAATTCTAATCTGCTACATTCTCCTTGATAGTCGCCATCAAGATATATCTTCATCCATCCCAAATGAGGCTCGCTCACATCTTTTGCAATCCACCATGTCCCATTGTCAAAGATCTTATCTCCTGCGCTGGCGGGTTTCGTTGGCCCATTTTGCGAGGGCGGGCTCGTAAGACAGCCCAAATCCTGAATCTTGGGATAATCATCAGGAACAGAGATTGTTCCTGGGGAAACTCCAGTAGAGGACAAAACTGGTAGTGATAAGGCGAGGAGTATGATGCAGAAAACCACACTGAACAAGAGCTTCTTTCTCATGCCACTCCTCTGCCCCTTTTTGTCATCGTTGTACACGAACTACATTGGAACCTAGAGCGGGTTCAAGAATACAAAGACTAGAATATTACCATCTATTCACTGAAATAATAAAGACTGAATTTATCCAAATCAACAACTCCATATTGTTGACCGTCAGTTACAAATCTAATGGTATGGGCGCCAGCGGTTATCTGCCCGAGGTCGATTATCTCGGTCTCGGTGAACTCATTCCAGCTTTCTTGATTATTCGGAGTAAAAACAGCTCGAGGTTGCGTTTCCTCATCCAGGTGTATCATGATAGGTGCTATAGAGGGACTGCTTTTGCTGTATCTCAAAACTGGGTAAATAGGGCAGCCATTACATAACTCAGGGATGTCATATTCCACATATCCTGCTCTCGCCGCCCAGGGGTCGGAGCTATCACAACCAAACTGTCCGTGAACCTTCGACCCAGAGGCATTAGTTCTCTGAGCTGTCTGCCCTACACTATACTCATCCGGATCTTCACACTCACGGGTGTACTCCTTGCGTTCGGCGGGCTCGAAACAGGCGGTGATGCTCCTATCTGAGTTCATTATTATCGTCACCGAGGTATTTGTCACCGAGGTGTCGCCTTCCCAGTGATCAAACCTGTAGCCATAGGCAGGTGAGGCTGCAATAGTTACTTGGGTCAATTCAGCATAAGTATAAGTACCCGGGACTGGTTCGGTGTTTCCTTCACCATTGACATTTACGGTCAGTGTGTAAGATGTGCCTGGCGATTGTTTAGTAACCGTAGGCACTTTGCTTTTCGCACTGCTCTCATCCCTAAGCACTTCCATCTCTTGCAACGTATACATCTCACCTGTTACTAACTCTGTGGTCGTCATGAGGGCTTGAATTTCAAATGATCCGTCTCCCTCTGGCCCATTTCCATAGTGGACTCTGCCCCGGAAACTATCCCCATCCACTAGAGTAGGCATAGGCTGGACATACCAGTAATCCGTATCTTTAGGGTGAATTAGGGTGTAAACATGATTATCCTGGAGCTTCCAGTAGTTACCGATAACGGTTGAACCACCTTCCAGCCAATAGACAACTTCGGCATCGACAGGATATGCTATCTCGACCCATGGCTCACTAAATGTGTATTGCATAAAGGGGATCAGGAAGTTACCTATTAGTATTCCCGAAATCCCGATGATGATTCCACTAAACCAGCGACTATTCCTAAATCTCATCCCAGTATGCCTCCTTTGCTCACCTCCAATGCATACAACTTCCCACTCACCTTATATTAGACTTTACTACTCTTTCGTATAACAATTATTCTCACAATCTCTATCATTATATTGCTATCTAACGAAGCAGTCAATACTTTTCTGTGTGGTGTCAAAGACATAACATAGAGTCAAGGAGTCGCAAACCGCGGTTCTTTGTACGCCAAGGGTAACAATTCAAGTTAATGTGTGACGAAAAACAATCTGGACTTTCGTTCAGACAGGTGACGGGGCAAGTTATTGTTGGATATTCATAGCATCGTATGCTGCGAGCACTGTGGTCACCAGCGTTTGGACAAGAGAATTAAATACTAATACTGGCCATCCTTTTCACCAAGACATTTATTTAGTCCTTGGAAGCCTGATTGCATTATCTTAGATAGAGTTTGCCTGGATTAGTTTCTCACTGCCCTTGATATCAGCCTCCAAGTGTGGAGCCCGCCACTCGTACAAGTGCGATACCAGGGTGTCGGTGTCGGTATCGGGTGCGATTACCACTTCACGAGATACCCACCAGTTGCACGGTGCAACCAGTGCCCTCCTACATTACCACTTGGTGGTAGGTGGTACGTGGTCATACCAAAAAAATCACAAGGGGTTCGAATCCCTTCTCCGTTCAGGGGAGAGGTATCTGGTAAGTCTTGAGTCTCTTCGAACAGGGCAACCAAGGTGCCTCTAAGGGAACTTTGATACCCCTAAAAGCCATATCACGATAAAACTCTTGTCACTTCCTCAGCAATTTTCCCGTCTCCTGTATGCCAGCGAGCATGAGCATCCCAGAGAGAAAACCTTCGGTGAACATTCCGATGAAAAGTGTAGTGCCCTGCACGAAAAGATGTTTTGTCAAATGGGGACACTCCCTGAGCCGGCATTTTAGGCGAGTTAGGATAGTTGGAATACATTATTCTGAACCAGTAGCCTCATATAGCTCCTGTATTAAAGCTGTCAATGCCTTCTTTGCTTTAAGCTTCAGCTTTTTATCACCTTTGATTGCTGGTATCGTATCTGTAATCACAGATTCTTTGCCAGTCACAAGGTAGTCAATAGTCACACCTAATTCTTCTGCCAACTTTGCAAGAGAAGACAAAGAAGGGTCTCGTTTATCCTGCTCTATAGCAGAAATATGTTGCGGTGTCACCCCAATAGCTTCGGCCAGTTCTTTCTGGGTCATTTCCAATATCTGCCTTCTTTTTCTGATTCCTTTTCCTATGCTCATTGCTTTGCTCTGTTAAATCTTGGTAGTAACATTACCAACAATCAGATGAGGTGAGCTAATCATCAACTGACAGTTGACATTCGTATTGGTTTGTAGTAATATTTGTAGTAATAATTAAAAGCAAAAAAGGTAAGTATACACTATGAGTAAAAGTAAAAAATTAGCTATAGGATTCGGAGCAGCCATCGCTATCGTAGCAATCGTTGTTTGTGTCATACCGCTAGAGCCGGTTTCCTATACAGTTAGTGTCCCTTATCAAGATGTAGAAACCTACTATGTGAGTGAACCTTATGAAGTGCAAGAACCATACGAGACCAACGAGGCTTACGAGGTTGAGGAACCCTATACCTACACCGATACTGGCACTGCTACGCTTTTCGACGATAAATATTCCGTGAAGGCTGGCTATTATCTTGCACTTCCTACCTACATAAGGCTTCATGACAGTGACTTTGTAAGTGGAACGGTGGAGGAGACCACAGACCATGATATAACCTTATATGTCTTTGACCAGAAGAACTACAATGCCTATAAAGCAGGTCAGAGCTATACACCGTAAGTCTATTTATCAAGGGTCAGTAGTAGCTACTTTTCATTTACACCCGACCATACAGATTATTATTACTTTATCTTATACAACGGTTATGCTTGGATTACACCCAAGTTAGTTGCACTCAAAGCCACCAATAGCTGGTCTGAATCCAAGCAAGGATATAGGACTGTGACTAAATATCGCACTGTAACAAAGTATAGAACTGTAACTAAATACAGGGATGTTGAAAAGCAGAGAATTGTTACGAAGTATCGCCAGGAAACACGCTATAAGCAAGTTTCACTCTTAGACTACTGGTTAAATTACGCACCATATTAATTAGTAAGTATTTTGAAAACAGTTGGTGGCTATATTACGTTATTTATCTGGCCTTGGTTGTTTGTGGTAGAATAATAGCTGGATTCGACAGTGAGAAAGCTTAATCTAGCTATCTTAGCCATCATAGTTTTCATAGCGGGTATACTTTGTTTAGCAACTTCCGATAGATAGCAGGGCTTCAATTGCTGATACCAGCATCCCAAACAGCCAGATAACTACCAGTGCGAATCAAACCGCTAATCCCAGCTCTGCAACTGCTACAGTCACGATAACTATGCGAACTCCGCCCTTGCCTGATGAGTAGCTGGGCTGGGTGGATTTGGAGAAAGCACTACCATAGTCTTTGTGCCATCTAGACGCATATATAAACAAAACAGGCTTTTGTTGCCCGAGCTGTACATTATGGACAAGTGTTCCTTGCTGACTTTGTCTCGAGAGCTCTTTGGACGGCTAGGGAAATCTCCTCCAAGTTAAAAGGTTTGCATATGTAGTCATCAGCCCCCTGCTTCAGGCACTGAATGGCAACATTAATGTCATTAACAAGCCGTAGCCATAATAACCGCTGTGTCAGGGTAGCCTGACTTTATTTCCAGGAGGAGTTCGATTCCTGATTTACCGGCCATCTTTATATCCAGAATAACCAGTGCAATCGAACTGGTTTCCAGCTTGTTCAGGGTTTGCTCAGCATCATTCGCTTCCTCGCACCGGTAGCCTTCTCTTGATAATTTCTGGCGAAGGAGGCTCCTGATTGCAGCTTCATCATTGACGATAAGCAATGTTTCTTGCTGGTCAAGCATATCCTTACTCCTCTGCGGTCAAGACCTTTTTGGTCACTGTTTTTAGCTCCTTTTCACCTTCAACCATTAAAATGCTTTTCTCGTTGGCGTTAGCCTGTTTTGTGGCATCCCCGATATGGTTAGTGACTCTTAATGGGCAGTTCGACAACAATGGTGGCTCCTTTACCTGGCTGGCTCTTGGCATATATCTGCCCGCCGTGCTCGGACACTATCCCGTGGCAGATGCTCAAACCAAGCCCGGTTCCCTTGCCTGCTTCTTTGGTGGTGAAGAAGGGGTTGAATATCCGGCTCAGATTTTCCCTTGAGATACCCGGGCCATCATCAACGATTGAAATCCTCACGTTACTGTTCTGTTTTTTGGTGGTAATGGTCAGGGTTCCCTTCTTATGCGCCTCAGTAATAAAATATTCGGCGTTGATAATAATGTTGAGGAAAACCTGCTGCATCTGGAGATAGTCAACCATGATTTCAGGAAGGTCAGGAGCAAGCCGCCTCTTGATCTCGATACTGTTTACTTTGTGCTCATAGGCACGTAATTTCAGCACGTCCTCAATAATGTTATTTATCTGGTTAAGCTGCTTCACGGGTGCGTGCTTTCGGCCAAATGTAAGGAGATTCTTCGTTACATTGGCAGCCCGCTGAGCCTCGTTGTAGATAAAAACTAGATCTTCACGGATGTCGTCAGGGATATCCTTCTCCATGAGCAACTGGGAAAAGCCGATGACGCTCGTGAGCGGGTTGTTAAGTTCGTGGGCGGTGCCGGCTGCCAGTTCGCCAATGGAGGCCAGCCGGTCAGCCATCATAAGACGCTCATTTTGTTGCTTTTGCTCAGTAACGTCTCTGGTAATATGTACAGTGCCGATGACCTCACCTTTCTCATCGAACATCGGTGATGTTGACTCATGGAGGTATTTTCCCAGATTGGATTCGTAGAACTCTGCCGACGCAGGTTTCCCAGTGGCTAGCGTCTGCTTGTGAGGACAGCCTGATCGGGGTTTTTTCCCCTTGTGTAGCTCATAGCAGTGCCCGCCGATGATTTGACTGGGCTTCTTGTGAAAAATGTCGGCAAATGCCTTGTTTGCCCGCAGAATCTTGTAGTCCCTGTCATGAATAGAGATAGCGTCACTGATGGAATCAAAGGTCTCCCTCCATTCCTCGGCTGCCTGCTTTATCGCCTCCGCTGCCCGCTTGCGCTCGGTGATGTCTCTGGCAATGGTGATGTGACCAACGAGATTGCCCAAAGCATCCTTTAGCACACTGGTACTTAATTCACCGGGAAACTCAGAACCATCTGCCCTGAGCAGAGTGCGTTCGGCGCGTCTAATTGCTTCCTGTTTTATAGTTTTCTTCATGTCGGCTGCTACTCTCTCGTGGTCGCGGGGAGCAACCAGGTCAAAGGCACTTTTCCCTCGAAGTTCATCATTGGAACTGAAGCCATGCATCTCCACCATTCTTTGGTTTACCTCGGTGATGATACCTTTCAAATCAATAACTGATATCCCATCGGTGACCGATTCAAACATTTTCCGTAACTTTTCTTCCGAATCCCGCAGCGCTTCCTCCACCCGCTTGCGCTCATGTTCCTGTTCCATGCTGTACAGGGCAAAAGCGATATCTCCGGCAATCTCTTCAAACAGGTCGTGTTCTTCTTTTCCCGCAGCTCTGCCAGGCGGGATAGAAACAGTCATTAGCCCATACACTTTACCGCCGTATTCCAACCTGACGCTCATAGCACCTCTGCCAGTATCCTCTTTTGCCACAGGACAATCCTCACACTCCGACGACACGTCTTTCATCACCAAAACGCCCGGTTTCTCCAGTACCTTACACCCACAATGCGTCAACTCTCCACGCTTGAGCCTCTCCATAACTTGCAAGAAACTCTTGCCCAGGCCAGCTTCAGGAGCAGTTACCAGCTTGCCCGACCCATCCAGAAGGGCAATCCAGGCGCTGTAATAACCGCGGGTCTTGACAAAGGTATCACAGGCACCTTTGAGGAGGCCGTCGCGGTCGGTACCCCTGGCGATAAGCTGGTTGATGTTGCGTATGGCACGAAGCACCAGGTTGAGATGCTGCACTTTCTCCTCCACCTGCTTGCGCTCGGTGATGTCTACGAAGTTCCCCAGAGTTGCCCGTCTCCCACGGTACTGGACGGAGGAAACTGACTCCATTACCCACTGAATGCTGCCGTTCTTGTGGGTCACCCTGAATTGGTATGGCAGGGCGAGTTCTCCCTTCAGCATCTTTATGGCATTTTCTCTGACTCTCTCCCTGTCTTCGGGAACGACAAGGTCTAAAGCATCTCTGCCCACTAGTTCGTCTTCGGTATAGCCGGTGGTACTCTGGAAGGTGGGGTTGGTATAGCAAAACTTTCCATCCTGGACGATATAAAGTCCAACTGGTGATTTGTTGGTTAGAATCTCGAATAAGTTTTCTGTCTCCATTACTTCGGTCGCTAATCTCATGTATCCACCTGTTTAGTTTCCCCGATTTATTGCCGTAACATGGCTGGTCTTCGCTCTAATGGTCTCCAACTGAGCTGGGGTGAATAGTCTCCAGCCCCGCCAGTCCCGGTACTCGACGTCGGAAAATATACCTCCTTTTAACCACCTGAAGAGGGTAGTTCTGCTGATGCCGATCATCCGGCAAACCTCAGCTGTCCTGTAATAGGTCTGGTCATTAATAACAACGGCCATATGTTCCTCATCCTGAAACTACTCAACTATGCCATACTATACTATTAATATACTATGACTTACGTTTTGGAAAGTGTCAATCACCCATTTGTACCGGTTATTCCGTTACTTTAGTCCTGGCCTGTTCAATGGCTCCTGTTGGTCGGATACCTGATGCAAAGCGCTGGCATTCCGACTGGCCACCAATGGAATGGGGTCGCCACATTCTCGGAGAGAGGCGGGAATGAGTGGGAGGTCGCTCACGAAATTGTTGAGTTTCAGTTTCGATTTTCCTCAGTGTTTGCTGCGGGGTGGTTGTGATTGCACTTTCCGCTAAATTGTTCAATGAAGGCTAGTAAATTTACAGGATAACCGCTATGCCACACATTTTTTTATTGCTCTAACATTTCAAACATATATCGAATTATCCCATTATTTGTTTTCCCATGTTGGATGCAATACTTATAGTGTTTTATTAATGCTTCTAGAAAGTCTTTATTGTTACAAGCTGCAAATCTTTCAGCCTTTTCAATGATTGCGATATTGAGTTGAACTGTAAATTCGGGAGGAAGCCCTTTATCCAGGGGATTATTAATACTAACCAACAATATTTTCCCAGAAATAGGGAAGACAAATTCCCCAAGGCAGTTAATGCAATCGTGAACGTTACCACCTTTAACGATGATGGGGTTGTCACCCACCATACTCCAAACTTTTTCTGTATAGAGGAATCGCCAGTTTTCTAATCTTGCTGCCCAATCTTGATCTTTAAATAATGGAACGAAGGGAATTATTTGCCTAAAAGACTTTTTGAAGGCAGAGGATTTTTTGAGTTTTTCTGCTATCTCTTTTGGGGCGTTTTCACCGCTCTTATTTACCAACCTGAAAAAATCAAACTCATTATTATCGAGAAAAGCTCTCTCTGCGAATTTTTCTACGAATTCAGTATTGTTTGGCAATCTCCAATACAAAAACAGCAGGAAAAGAAAAAGATACATTCTATCTAACAGGCTAACCGCATTCTTAAAAGTAGATCTTCTTATCCTGTCAAATGAACGCCAACATCGATTTTCGAGACCAGTATACAATTCCTCCAAGAAATCTGATGAACTTCCGTTTGGAAGAGTTACCGTATTCAAGTTATTTTGGAAAAAAGTGGTATCTGGACTGGTATAAAAGATTTTATCTTTCTGCTTGTCATAAACGTAGAAGCTGTTTCTATTATCCGTAAATCCTTTTAAATAGTATCTAGGCAGATAGTGATGTTTCTTGCTAGTATGCTTCTTCATGCCAAGGTTCCCCTGGAGTTATATTGTAAGTGTTGTATAAGACTAAGTCCATTGCTCATCATGATTCACTGGGCATCACAATTTGAGTTTTTGTTAACAAGGCAGACAAAAGTGCGATAGTTAGCATGAGTCACAATGGTTATTGTTGTCAGGGGAATACTCTGTGTGCCACTCGCTTGAATGATGATAAATTCGGATTATGTCGCTTTTGCTTGTCGATAATTGGCCGGAGATTATCATAATCCGCCTGCCAAATCTCACAGAGTCGGTATTGGTGGTCAAGAAGTCCCAGCAGCGCATAGTCGAATTTATGCTCCGAAAATGTACTCACACGGCCAGCATCCCTAGGCAGGCCATCAGACTCGCTACGACGTGTCTTAATTTCGACTCGTTTTTCACGGGAATCGAGTGCGTCATACCCTACAGAACGAGGGTCTAGCATCAGGCGCAGTCCCATCTGATGACATACCAGTATCTTGCCAACCTCACCTGTAATACCAAGATTTCGCTTTCCGCTTGTTGCCACTTCATATGCCAATGCGGTTTCTATTGCAAGCTTGACTTTCTGAACAAGAACATCATCCACAACAATCCATCCTTTGGCATTGCTACTTTTCATTATATTAACCCCCGGAGTTTCATTTCACCTAGCAGCTGAACTAACCGCTGAAACCTCAATCGGCTTTGTTATGTCACTAACTGTTACACTTTCGCCAACAGCTAGTTCAAACTGCTGCTCACCCTCGGGTGAACTGACAAAAACAAGGCAAGCAACGTTACCTACATTCTCAATCATGACCCCATTATCTACTTCAGTTACAGAAATCTCCAATGTAGCCTCTGGGCCACACGATAAGCCGACCAAAACAAGAACAAGAATACAGCAAATTAAAAATGTTGCTTTCATCAGCGCTTAATGATATCCATAGTAAGCGATGTGGCGAGTACAGTCAATACCCCTTACACGAGTATCTGTAATTGAACAAAAGTCAGTTTTGTTGGGTAACGATGCACGCTCCTGACACTTCCCTCCACAATCTAGCTTTTTCCCAACTCAGGCTCTCACATCCACGTGTTTATCCCGATGTTTGTGCGGTGGTAACAAATCCAAGTTCCGCCTCTCTTATTATTAAATACTCCAACTTGAATCTACTACTGGCTCGCCCAAAATGGGATAGAGGCTGGTGAAGAACTTAGGTCTACGTTAACCCGTGCTGGATTGCGATGACAGCTGCTTGGGTACGGTCATAGACGCCAAGTTTCGCTAAGATAGCGCTAACATGATTCCTCACTGTCCCATCAGATAAGAACAAGCGATCAGCAATTTCTGCATTGCTTAATCCTTTGGCTATTAGGCGTAGAACCTCTACTTCTCGCTCGGTCAGCTTACTGGTAATCAACGTAGCTGGTTGGGTTTGGTGACTGGAGACCTGCTCTAAGACTTTCCCGGCGATGGAGGGGTCTACGTATGTTTTGCCGGTTACTGTCCCCCTAACGGCCTTTATTAGTTCTTCACGAGGTGTATCCTTTAGCAGATAGCCAGATGCCCCTGCCTGTATGGCATCAAAAACCCACTCGTCATCTGCGTAGGTAGTCAGAACAAGAACTTTAACCTCCGGATACTTCATCGTTATCTGACGAGTCGCTTCTACGCCGTTCATGATGGGCATCTTAAGGTCCATTAGGATAAGGTCCGGTCCTTTATCCGCCACCATGTCGACAGCTTCCGCACCATCTTCAGCAGTACCGACAATGTCAATATCTGGCTCAAGTTTGAGTAGCATTACCAGACCATCACGAACGATTGCCTGATCATCACAAATGATTACTTTCATACGTGTTTATCCGACTATACTACCAATTTCACTGTGGTGCCCTCGTCTGGCTTACTGGTAACGGTGAGTTCACCGCCTACCAATTGCGCCCTTTCCTGCATGCCCTCCAAACCATAATCATTTGCTTTATCTTTCTTCTCTACATCGAACCCGACACCATCATCGTGGACCGTGAGCGTGACTTTCTCCTCTGTAGATTCCAGATTCACAATCAGAGTTTTCGCCTTTGCATGCTTGGCCACATTTGTGACCGCTTCCTGTGCTACACGGTAAATGCACTGCTCCACGTCAGGCGACAAGGAAGGTAGCTTATCAGTAACTGATAAGTCTAGAGCAAGATTAGCCCGCGCCGCTGCATCCTCAACCATTGTTCGCACTGCCAATGATAATCCCAAATCATCCAATGGGCTGGCGCGAAGCGCCTGCAACGCCCGTCGTGTCTCCCCCAGGCCAGAATGGGCTTCCTTCAGAGATTCTTCCAGTGTCGAACGAGCCTTCTGCGGGTCAACATCCCAGTACGCCTTCACTGCCTCTAGCTGAACCGACAACCCACTGAGCGTGTGCGCCAGAGTATCGTGCAATTCTCGAGCTACTCGATTCCGCTCCCGGCTAGTAGCGAGATGCTCCAAAGTGCTGGCGTGATGTGTCAAGCGGGTATTGGCCTCCGTAAGAGATTGCTGTTGTTTCTTCAATCTACTCATAAGATAGCTGATAGAAAAACCGACAGCCAGAAATATTATCGTTTGAATTAAAGTTACTGTAAGTCCACCCAGAAAAGGCGGGCTGCCCGGCTCTGTAAAAGACCAGATCATACCAAAGTGTAAGCCAGCAATCCCTAGGATAACGAGGAGTACATATTGCCATTTATATTGCCAGGCAACCAGCATAAGGGCGACGAACAAGAAAGGAAAAACCACCAGGACCAAGCTCTCAGGAGTAGTGAACCGCGGACCAAGAGGCCCTGGAACAGTAGAGGGAAGACGACTAATCATATTACTCAACACAACCGGCAATATCGTTATTATGGCAATTATTAGCGGAATGAATGCCTTTCTCAGTCGTTCTTGAATCCAATTCCAATAGGAAAGGATAAGGCATAATACGGCTATGCAACCGAGTGCGACGCAATATAGAGAATTCATTTGTTGTGGCCCCGGGAATGATTGGCTGATGACTGCTAGTAAGACAAGATATCCAATCCAGAGAACAGCGGCAAAACGGATCAAGCGTACAGCATCTACAAACGAAGTTCTGCTTTTCACAAGCACATTATAAATCAATAACCTCAAATCTTATATATAACTACCGTCATTAATTGCTGCCCTGACCCCATGACAAATGTCACCCTAGTTAGTGAGCGAGGTCATAGTCTGAGTCTCTATTTCATTACTTTACACACTGTTTGGTGAGTCCCCAGCAGTTGTAAACTGGAAATGAAGCTAAATGAGATGTGCCTATCAAAGGAAAAAGGTCGATACAGTATTGGAAGAAGAGACACATCCCCAGCAGTGGAGCAGGATAGAAAGGAGGTGATATGCCAATGTGGAAACGTAGGTGGTTCATTCCAGTCGTAATGGTGTCCGTACTGCTGATCGCAGGTATTGTGGGAGGAGTACTTGTTGCCGGAAGCGATAGCTCAAGCACAACTGATGACCAGAACCAGATTACCGATCGATATCAGGCGCTTCTGGACAGAGCTTGTGCCATCTATCAAGAGAATACAGGTGTCGCCATCGACTCAGAGCAATTGAAGGATGCTCTGGACCAAGCTCAAGGTGAGCTACAGGAGGAAGCTCTAGAGAGCCGGCTGCAGAACCTCGTAGAGAATGGCAAGATGACTCAGGAAGAAGCCAATAACTACCTGGAATGGTGGCAGTCTCGGCCCGACATCGAAGTGCCATTACCAGGACTTGGCGGACCCGGTCCTGGCGGTGGCATGATGTGGGACAGAGGTTTCGGGCCGTGGGGTGGTCCATGTCCCGGCCCTGACTCTTCCGGTGAGTAAACCAGTGAAGCGGAAGTTACGTGGAGAGGGGGAGAGTCTCCCCCTCTCCTTGGCATGAAGGTGAACAAATGTCTAAGCTAAGATATATTCTAATAATCGTCCTTTTGCTTGCTAATGTCAGCCTGGTTGTTACCGGCTGCGCAGGCAACTCCACTAGCTTGGCATCAGGATATGTGTCTATTGACGAGGCAGTCGGGCCGCAGCTCAGCACCCAGGAATTAGTAGCAGAGGTGGCTCCCGCGGTGGTTTCTATCGTGGTTGAGACTGTGAGCTACAACTGGTTCTGGCAGGCAGTGCCAGAGACAGGAGCGGGCAGCGGGATAGTAATCAGCCCGGATGGCTATATTGTCACTAACAATCATGTGGTCGAAGGTGCCCAAAAAGTGACCGTAACTCTTAATGACGGAAGTGTTTTTGCGGCGACTATAGTGGGCACAGATGCACAAACTGATCTGGCGGTAGTGAAAATCGACGCCAGTAGTCTTGCCTACTTGCATTTACTCAGCAACTCTCTGGAGCAGCTCAACGTCCTCGATCCGGTGGTGGCTGTGGGGAATGCTCTGGCTTTGCCGGGGGGGCCTACCTGGACTACTGGCGTAGTCAGCAACCTGGGACGCTCCATTCAAGAGGAAAACGGAGTGGTGCTCAATGACATTATTCAGACTGATGCCGCTATTAACCCGGGGAATAGCGGCGGACCGTTACTTGACACGGCGGGGCAGGTGGTCGGCGTCAATGTGGCTATCGCCAGCAACGCCGAGAACATCGGCTTCGCCATAAGCACTGATACGGTTATCCCGGTAGTCGAGAGTCTAATAGCGGAAGGAAAGGTCATTCGCCCCTGGCTGGGAGTGTCGGTGACCACCGTTACACCAACCATCCAACAATACTATCGCTTGGCAGTCGACGCCGGAGCTCTCATTACCAGTGTAAGCAGCGGTGGCCCTGCAAGTAAGGCTGGATTAAGGGCAGGTGACGTTATCGTTAAGATAAATGATGAGGATATCAATACTGCCACGGAATTGACCACAGCGATGAGTTCTCATCAAATCGGTGACCAGATTGAGATAGTCTATTACCGTGGGAATCAGCAACAAATAGTCACCGCTACGCTCGAAGAGTCCCCGTCTTAGGCGACACGAGCAGGAGAGAATGAGATACACATATCGAGAAAAGGAGACCAGTAACAACGGAGGAAAAGACATATCTCTACGAGGAGAAAAGGGATAGAAAGGAGGCAAGATGTAGCTAGCTAGTAAAGGAAATCGGTAGGACATATAAGGGCATATGCCCCTCACAAGGGAATTTGGATAGGAAGGAGGGATATACCAGAGAGAACGCGATGGAAGAACGAAACACCGAGCTAGAAAGCTCAATCGGACTGTTGAGAACCGAACTTGGCGAACTAAGAGGCAAGTTGAGGACACTGCTGTGGTTCCAAATAGGAAGCCTGGTAATACTAATAGCAGTTATCATCATTACCTGGCTTTTTCCCCATTTCTCATTCGGGAGAGAGGGGGTACCAAACATGCCACAGATCCCGCCGTAGTACCAACTCGCGAGCCATCGGAACTGCGACGGCCAATCTCTTTAACATATTGGTTCTCTGTTGAACCGGTTGATATTGAACGAAACCGAGGGAAATGTAATTGGTCCTAGAAGCTAATCGGCTCTGTATACTTCGTTCGCTGCTGTTATCCATTCGCCTATCAATCCAATCCACGGCTGGTGCTGGTTTCAGTCGCATAAGTGGTATGAGCGACGGCACAGCGGGGCAGAAGGTCCAGAGCATACCTGAGGACAAAATTGTGCAACTGCCTGTTTTGCTGCCTTTGAGCTAACAATGGGATAAACAACTAGAATGAGAAAATCAACCACAACTGTACTTGACCGCTCAATCGTGTTCTTTACCTACCGTTCACTCTTGATTCATGTTGGGTTCATATCAGTGTAATAGGCTTGATTCGCGCTGCCAGATATAGCGGTGCAAAGGTAAGGATAAATGCAATGAAAGTAAATGCAATGAAAGCGTTAATGAAAAAGAGAGTATCGAAGATAATATTAGCCGTGGTGTTGTGCGGTGTCGTCGCCTTCGTGTTAATCAGCTTCCTTAAGCCGGGCTCAGCGCCGGCGCTACAGTACCAAACAGCAACCGTACAGTCGGGAAACCTGACCGTAGAGATTAGTGGCAGTGGGAATCTGGCGCTGTCTTCGACGGAGGATGTCGCTTTTGAGATGGCAGGAACGGTGCAAGAAGTGCTGGTAGAAGAGGGTGATTCTGTGGAAGAAGGACAGGTGCTAGCGAGACTGGACACGTCAGAACGGGAGAGCGAGTTGACGGGACTGGAGCGTGCCCTGCTTCAGGCGAAGATAAACCTGAAAAATGCCAAGCTTGGCCTGGAAAGGGCTGAAGAGGATGACAATGCTGATCCACTGGATATAGACATGAAAGAGCTACAGGTCACGCTTGCTGAAGGAAATTTAGAAGATGCTGAGGGAGCACTGGAAGAAGCTACCAACGCCAGCCCAGAGGTTATCGCCCCCTTTGATGGCTTCGTCACTAACGTCAACGTCAGGGGCGGCGGCGAAGTGAAGAAAGGGACGGTAGCGGCGACTATCGCCGATCCCGACAAGTTTGAAGTTGATATTCTAGTGAGCGAAATGGATATTTCTGAGGTGGAGAAGGGAGGAAGGGCCACATTGCAGGCGGATGCTATATCCGGAATAACCTTCCCAGCGGAAGTCACTTACATCGCACCTACGGCCACTATTCAATCAGGGGTAGTGAACTACCAAGTCACGGTCGAGGTGGGGTCATTATCAGACATTGCTCAGCTCTTACCTTCAGGGATGACGCTACCGCAGGGATCTACGCCGCCGGAGGGATCTACGCCGCCAGAGGGATTTACACCGCCGGCAGGGTGGGGCAATTCCTCAATAACCCAGGCAGTTGGGACGTTCGAGGCCATTCAGCTCAGAGACGGACTGACCGTCACCGTGAACATAATAGTGGACCAGAGGACCAATGTGCTGGTGGTGCCCAACGGAGCCATTACAACTCTGGGGGGGCGAAGCTACGTTGAGGTACTATCGCCAGACGGTACCATCGAAACACGAGCCATAAGAACCGGCATAACCGATTATGTGAATACCGAGGTAACAGATGGGCTTAACGAAGGCGAGAAGGTGATTGTTCCCCAAGGGACTACTACGACGACAGAGCAGCAAGGAGGAGGTGGAATGTTCCCGGGGGGTGGAATATTTACACCAGGACCAGGGGGATGACCACCAAGTTGATAAGGATAATCAGGTGATCCAGTTACAAGATATAACCAAAGTCTATCCTATGGGCAACAGAGAGCTGACGGTGCTCAGAGGAATAACTCTCAACGTCGAGAAGGGTGAATTGGTGGCGATTATGGGGCCTTCCGGCTCGGGCAAGACGACCCTTCTCAATCTTCTCGGCTGCCTGGACAAACCGACATCGGGCAGCCACTATTTTGAGGGCAGAGAGGTCAGCCGTCTGAATAGCAATGAACTAGCTGCCATCAGGGGCCAGAAAGTCGGCTTCATCTTCCAGACCTTTAACCTGTTGTCGCGGCTCACGGCACTGGCTAATGTGGAACTGGGCATGACCTACGTTGGCGGTGTTGACCGTGGATGCGCCCTAGAGGCGCTGGCTAAGGTGGGCCTCTCTGATCGAGCCAATCATCGCCCCATCGAGCTCTCGGGAGGTGAGCAGCAGAGAGTGGCTATTGCCAGGGCTCTGGTGAAAAACCCCTCCCTGATTCTGGCTGATGAACCCACCGGCCAGCTAGACAGCCATTCTGGCGAAGAGGTAATCTCCATCCTTACCTCTTTACATGCTGAGCGGGCAATCACTTTGCTTCTGGTAACCCATGATGCCAGCATTGCCCAGCACTGTCAGAGAATAATACGCCTCAAGGATGGTGAGGTCGTCGCGGAGGAAGGCGCATGAAGAAGTGGCACACTTTCCTATCTACTGTCTGGCTTGGGCTTAGCACTCACAAGCTGCGCAGTTTTCTGACCATGCTTGGAATCATTATCGGCGTAGCCTCAGTGATCACCCTGATGTCCATCGGTAAGGGTTCCACAGCACAGATTCTCTCCAATATCGAGAGTATGGGTGCAAACCTGATTACCATCGGCGGTGGGGCGCGTTTTGTTAGCGTTGGACCTGGAGGAGCGAGGGGTGCCGGCGGCAGCCAGACCCTGACTATGGAGGACGCGGAGGCAATATCCCAGCAGCTCTCTTACATATCTGCCCTGGCGCCTGTTTCTTCTAGCAATCTCCAGTTGGTTGCAGGCAGTGAGAACGCGAATTCCCAGGTCATCGGGACAACCCCCGATTATGTATCAGTAGCCAACTTGAAACTCGCGACTGGCGCTTTCCTCTCGGAACAGGAATACCAGCGAGGCGCTAAGGTAGCCGTGCTCGGATCCAATGTCGCTGAAACGCTGTTTGGCAGTGCTAGTCCCGTAGGACAAAAGATGCGGATGGGCACCATTATTGTAACTGTCATCGGAGTACTGGAGAGCAAGGGGACCGGGTTTAACTCGCCTGATGACGCTGTCATCATCCCACTGACGGCTCTGCAACAGACGGTTGCCCTGACGCGAACCGCCCAGGGCGAAAAGGTCGTATCATCTATATATGTGACAATAAGCGATGAGACGCAATCAGACTACGTCACGGAGCAAATCACCAGCCTGCTTCGTAGCCGCCACCGTCTTGCAGCCTCTGACGAAGACGATTTCAGCATCAGTTCTATGGAAGAGATAGCCAGCAGCCTCCAGGAAACATCGGCGACGCTGACCCTTCTTCTGGGTGCTATTGCTGCTATTTCGTTGCTGGTGGGGGGCATCGGCGTGATGAATATCATGCTGGTGTCGGTGCTGGAGAGGACCAGAGAGATAGGCATACGCAAGGCGCTGGGCGCCAGGGAGCGTGATATATGGATTCAGTTTCTGTTGGAAGCCATCTTTTTGACCTTCGCCGGTGGCATCATCGGGGCCGCCATAGGTTGGGGAATCTCGACGATTATTAACCAGGCGGGGACTATGGCAACCTTGGTTACTCCTGACATAGTTATCCTTGCTGTTTCGGTCTCGGTTGCTATCGGCCTATTCTTCGGCTTTTACCCTGCCTGGAACGCCTCCCGCCTCAATCCCATTGAAGCTTTAAGAAGCGAATGATAGCCTGCAGTTGGTGCTTCACATCCACGAAGACGAAGGCGAAGTGTTCTGCTGCATTGCTACTAGCGTTGAGCCTGGGCACTCTATTCGCACCATCCTTGGCAGTGGCGGATGGGGGAGATCTTCACTGGACAGAAATAGATAGCCCGGAATCGGCTGATCTCTGCGATATAGCTGTGGCGCCTGAGCCTAGAAGCCTATTTGCTGCAACATATAACTTCACGAGCCACGAGGCGACCGTCTGGCGCAGCGGCGGCACCTCTTTAGGTGTGTATTGGGGATCAGTGCTGGTCGTGAGTACTGACCTTAGCGAGATCATCCTAAGATTAAGCCCCAATTACAGCGGGGATTATACTATTTATGCGATTGAGGTGGGTGGTGACCTCATAATGGTCTCGCATAACCGAGGCAATTCATGGGAGGAGTGCCATGCCCCGCAACCGATAGTTGACCTGACAGTTGAGGATGAAGACACTGTTTATGTTGCTTTACCTGGGGGTTTTATCCAGAAAAGCACGGATGCTGCCTGTACGTGGCAACGGTCTGTGCATAGCGAGCTTTCAGAAATTAACATGCTAACCGTTGCCGAAGGAGGGACTGTCCTCGTTGGCGGTAAAGATCGGGAAGTGGCTTATTCTTTGGATGGTGGCGACACCTTTAGCGAGATTCCCCATGATGTTGGCGATGGCGATGTTCAGGTTATGGCGGATGTCAACTACAAGGAAAATGGCGTTATCTATGCCTCTACGGATGAAGGCGTTTATCGCTGGAGCATCGGGGTTTCTAGTAGATGGCGCCAAATAGTAAACGAGAGTGGAGTTGAAGGCTTGGCCCTCGCAAATGAGGGAACACTTTATGCGCTCGAGTCAGACAAGTACGTGATCCGCTTATTAGATCCCTCTACCTCAAATGGGGTGGAAATCGACCTTGTAGACTTGCCAGCGGCGGGCAGATTTCCTGTCCTTAGACTGCTGAGTGATTCCGAACAAAATGAAGTATGGGCTATTGATACCGCCAACGATGTTATTTATTACTTTACAGACACCTTGTATGAAGCTACCCCGGATTTAGATACTCCTCCTGATGGAGCTACTATGGCACTCGGCGCTTGTGGTTGTGTCAACTACCTCAGCTTGAGCTGGAATAGATTACCTGAGGCAACGACATATGAAGCGGCTATATATTTGGATTCGGACTGCACTCAAAGAGTGTGGCTAGGTAATAGCGATAGCACGAGCATTATGCTTGGAGACAACTCCACTCAATTAATCTCGGGCAGAACTTATTATTGGCGCGTAAGGACTGTTGCTCCTCTAAAAAGCCCCTGGTCTGAGCCAAGAAGCTTCACCATCGGAGTCGGACATGTGCAAGCGATTTCTCCCGCCAGTGGCACAACTGATATGCCCGTAAGTGACATCGGCTTCACTTGGACTTCTACTTCTAGCGCCACTGAGTATGAGTTTACTCTTTCCCAAAATGCGGACCTGACTGATCCTATAGCTACCGTCAGGATGAGCTCATCCGCGTATACGTATACGGGCACTTTGGACTATGACATGAGTTATTTCTGGGGCGTCAGAATCACGGAGCCAGCAGTGGGCCCGCTATCGGAGTCCACCTTTAGGACCAAAACATCCCCAGTGGAAATATCACTACCAGGTCGAGTAGAAGCGGCATCAGTGATAACCCCAATTTGGGTCTGGACAATCATAGGCATTTGTGTCGCTCTAATAGCCGTTACTCTAATTTTGATCTTTAGGAAACGCTGAATAGAATCCTTAAAGAGGGTTTTACGCATAAATATGAGTCAGTTGATTGGCGTATTTGCCATGGGTGTGATAATGCCAAGTGTGTCTCTGAAATAGAATAAACGCAGCATCGGGCGGATTTTGAAGCTAGGTGGAGCGCGAGACCTGACTCTGACCCGAAACCCGCTGACTAAAAGTCAGCACAGGCTTGTCAATCTCCAAGATACTCTTTTTAGCTTCAAGGGTGGGGCGGAAAGTCACCTGAAATCCCAACAGTCAGGCGGCCGGACTATTTCCCTTACCCGCCACTTGCTTGACTGATTCCATCACGCTTGCCTGAGGACGCAAGAACCGATAGATGCAGACGCTCTAAACGTGTCCCTTATTAAGCAAAGAACTGTGCCATGAATGACAGGCTTCTAGGTATGTCACATTCCGTCATAATGTGTGCTCCAAGTTAGTTACTCCATAGGTATTGACAGGCTTGGTTTCCTCCGAGGTAGTTAATGTCAATGAAAGAAACTTTGCCATCTTGTCCATAGGGCGAATTTAGTCTACTATTTGGTCAATTATTGGATGAGAGGAGTTCAATAGATGTCCGACCGACTGTATTTACGCTGGAAGTGTACTCTACTTCTCGAAGAAATAACACCTGGCTCTATAATTGTTGACGAGTCACTAAAAAATTACAGTTTTAGTGTTTCTAAGAGTGGGCAGAACGTAAACATGAAATTGCTTCGAGATGGCAAGACCATTGAGGCTGAGAGTGTTGTTGACTTCTTCGAGCCAAATATTCTGCAAATATTGAGAACCAATGACTACGATAAGCTAAACGATGGAGAAAAGAAGCAACTTTCTGACATAACTCATCCGATTAGAGAGGCTGTAAGACAGTTTGCAGGGCTGCTAAAACAAGAACTCCACAGATATGATATAAATGATGAACTGATAGGTAATGCATACTACGAGTGGTCTCTCGGCGATAATCAATGGTTTTCGATCCCCCAAGGGCTAAGGATCGACGTAGGAAGCTACTCATTGGGTAACCTTAATGCGATTACGGCAAAGAGTTTGCAAGAATTACTTTCTGAGAATGAGGAAGCCCTTGTAGCAACTAGCTATCTTCATCAAGCAAGGAACTCAATGAACAGGCGATACCAGTGGATATATGCAACTATGGCAGTTGAGTTGGCCATTAAAGAAATTCTTGTGAGAATAGAGCCTAAGCTTCAAGTGATACTTGGAACATTACCATCTCCGCCGCTGAACAAATTATACGGCGATGTATTAGAATCTGTGGCAGGAGTGAGATCAACCGGTCTGTCCACGCTGCAAAATGGCGCCCAAAAACGTAACCAACTTGTACATAATCCTAAGAGCCCCACTCCAACTTTCGATGAAGTAAACGAGTATATAGATTTCATTGAGGATAGGATTAGGTGGCTCTTAGAAAAATGGCGTGAGATAAAGCGGGTGGAAAAGCAGAAATAAATACTAACAGTGATAAGAGAATAACATAAAGCCAAATTGTTCAAGGCAAAATGATCTCCTCCCAGCTATGAAGACGGCCTTCGCGGATTCCTACCCGTTTCTTTCGTATGCTATAATCACTATAGCTGCTGAAGATTCGCTAGTAAAGGCATTGAAGAAGTTGGAGAACAAAATTTGAATGTATGCTTGGAGGGCGATGATCCGCTGAAATATGGCAAACCTCAGAGTCTATAGGTTATCGGTACGAGAGTAAGAATGCAGCTAGAGAGGTGAAAAAATGGGTGAAGTGCAATGCATAGTTGATTCAATCAGGGTCGCAACATCTTGTCCTGATGAACTCACTCTCATTTTGAAGAGAAAAAACGGGGACAGTTATGTGCCCATATGGATAAGCCAGCAGCAGGGACAGACTCTAGCAAACGAGCTCCACGGGCGACCTGATAGCAAGAAAGAGCTTGATGCCTTCCTGGCTGATAACAATGCTACTGACTCGGATATCGCATGTGCCACAATTTACTTGGAGCACAATAGTTTTTTCGCCAAAGTGCTGCTTTCCCGACACCATAGACCTTATGAAGTCAGGTGTCCAATCGGCCTAGCGCTTGCCCTGGCTGTGAGAGCCAACGCTCCTATTCTGGTTGACGATGCGCTTTTTGATAGGGCTGGTGTGTGCCTTTCCGCTACTCCATGTGAACCGCATTGATAACCGCTCTTACGGAGACGATCGTTTAAGATTTTCGTGGGTGCACTAACAACTCTCACCTGTTGAAACGAAACTGAAACTGGTTGAAACTAACCCCGAAACTTCTTGAAACTGTTTCAGGGAAGTTTCAGGGAGGTGCATAGTATATATCTAAGAAGGGACTGGAGTGTACCCCGAAATAAGTAGAGATTGCGGAATTATTGCGTGGTGTAGATCCCCAAGCGGTCATCGCTAAAGGCTACAGTAAAACCATGGTGTCAAGGGTGGTAAACGCCATTAAAACCGAGTTGAAACAGCCTGAAACGTTTCAGGACCGTTCCTGAAAAATACGAATGAAACAGAAATAATGGGGAGAAAGAAGGTAATTGAAACTGAAACAGCGCGGTAATCGAAATAAAAACAGAGGAGCAGACCTCGAAGATACAATCTGGCTGACAACCAGGTCACAAAACGATGAAAGGTGTAATGTTGATTTCCTTGATAGTCCCCGGCAGACAACCGTCAGGGTAACTCAGGCAAGATAACCTCGGGCATGTTTCTGATTGTCTTGCGCAGCTCTGACATAGCCTGATCATAAAAACGAATAAACTGGTCTACAGAGAAGCCTTCGGGCACACCTCTTGGATTCTCCGATTTGCCACATCGAGGACATTGTGTGTCCATGAAAACCCTCCCCTTTGAGTTGGTTATTGCTGCACTTCTTTCTAGCTCGAGAACAACTATACGACCGTATTCTTTTCTGCAATCAAGACAGGTTAGATTGCAAATGAAAAGATATCTGTCCTCCAGTGTGCCTGTTTGCGAATTCGCAATCCATTTCCCCAAAGCTGTTAATCGTGGTTGCCCTTCGCCTTCAATGGCTATCTGATTATCTATGAGGTCATCCAACCAGTATTTATATGCACGCCTTGAATGCGTTATTCCTTTTTCTCCGAGCACGACCTTTTTGCTCTGTTGCTCGCGAACGCGATTGAAGAGCTCTTTCCTTGGCACGGGGCCAATATTCATCACCTGGATTAGTAGATGACTTTCGTGCCAGTCAGGATCAATACCTTGAGGGATTACCTCCATCTAATCCTCCTACTCAGTATGCCCTATAAGAGAGAATTCACAAGATTCATTCAAGCTTTCGTTAATCGGCAAACCCATTGTAATTATAGCATATGAATGAGACGCGTAAAAACTTGCGAACCCTGTTTCCCTGGCTCGGCGGAGGTTATTTTGCCTTGAACAAAGTGGCTGATTGTTCTCCCGAAATACGAGGATTTGACAATTCGACCAAGAAATCTGACTCACAATGATTTGGACTGGTAGGACCTAACAAGGGAGTTCTATTACCGTGTCTTTAATAATACGAGTTCATGGATTATGCCCCCAATTAGCACAATTAGGAGGAGTAACTATGAATGGCAATACCCTAGTTATTATGGCAATTTGGGAATATAATCTAAACTTAGATTAAGAGATTATGACACTTGCTGTAGGTGCTAAATACCCATGGGGTGAACTGAACAAATTGTTCGCGCCTACTGCTGAGCCACCTAATGCCATCATACTAGCATCAGATAGTAGATGGACATATAGATCTGGGGCTGTCCCCTATCAAGATGTTGGAACTAAGCTCTTCAGGATAGGCAAGAATGTAGGAGCTGTATATGCAGGAGGTTCGCAAGTTGGCGAAGAGTGCCTAGATGAACTGAGATGGCAATTGCGTAGACAGAAAAGGCCCGGTTCTCAACTTGGAAGAGACCTCGCACAGAAGGCATTCCGAGGAGTATATAGGACTTACTTAGCTTCAAAGAAATGGAGCCCTGATGAATGCCCTTTGTATATTCTGATAGGAGCTTGTAACACACTAGGGGAGGCCGAGTTATGTCTCTTTGAGTACAAGGACGATTTTGTGGCAAGACCCGTGGAGGGTATTCGGGCCATTGGGATGTCAAACGCAGTTGAGCAATTCCACAGTATTTTGGAAAGTGAGCTGAAGAAACAGGTACAAAGAGAATTGTCCCTACGTCATCGGTGGCCCAAGATACCTATAGCTGATTTGGTTCCAATGCCTATAGAACCACATCATGTTGCTATCTTTATTACATCATCACTGCATAGTATTGTCGAATCCCAATTCGATGAAACTATCGGAGGCAAAGTTCAGTGTGCTGTAGTAACCGCGGAAGGAATTTCTTTACCCAAGATTTCCTACACTCCTGACCCGACAAATGAAGGCCCAGGGTTTACTAGGGTTACACCGAGACCAGACGAACTTAGAACTTTAACAGGGATATTTGGTTGCTATGACATCAGCGACTGAGAAAGTAAGGAGGGAGAGTATGATGAAGACAAGAACAAATTATTAGTTCGTGACTCATAACTCTTCCTTGGATTTTGCATTAGGCCAATTACCTCGACAATCTGACGATTTGTTGCAGGCCTAACTTGAGTAGTCAGCCAGCCTACAAAGGACTCAGAGCGGTCAGAAAACCTCGTCTAAAGTCTTTGCTCTTTGCAGTCGGTCAAAAGAGGTGTATCTAGGACCCTGTAATGCCTTCACTCTACTTTTAGGAACCAAAGGGATAGGGCCTATTTCTTTCGCGGCATCAACAAAATCAACCACGAACTTACCAGTGTTCTCCCATGGCTGAATGTCCTTAACCAGCGCCCAATGGGTAATGGCCGAAACTGGAGCCACCTGATAGGCAGCGATATACTTGATTTGCGGAATCATGCTTGCGTGCAGACGAATCGCATACCACCGATTTTCTCCGAGAAAAGTTTCATTAAAACCATCCTCTCTGGCTGGAACCACAATCGTATCGAATTCTGACACGTCGACGGGTCTCTGTTCGCGGCTCTCAATGGATTCCTTGGTGCTGGTTACATCCTCAAATAACGGCTTGAAACGATAAATATAGTCTCCCCTTTCTCCTTGATATATGGCGACCTGAATAACGTCGACGGCAAATCTGAAATTTTTCACTATCTTGTATAATTCGTCAATAGCTTCGTCCACGATTATCAGTGCTCGAAACTGGTCATGGACTAGGTGGTCAAGCATGTTATCAAGATTGCGGAGACCGTACTCCTGGGAATATTGTTCACAAGCCTCACGAACCCCCTCGTCTCCGGAGATTTCTTCAAAGAGTATCTGCTTTACTTCCCGAGGTGAGCTCGTAAACGAATGGGCAAATTGCAGAAGCTGTACACCAATATGCTGGAATAGGTCATGGGAAGCTATCTCGGTCTCAACTACAAATAGCTTAGGAGAAAGCCTGCTTGTGAAATCAAAGAGGTATCCGTCGGGGATACTTTTCTTGATGCCATGCTTCCCGATGGTCCGCTTACAGCCCAGATAAACGCACCTCTTACCAAATATCGTTGCGGCTTGGGAGGCGACACGGTTCTCAAACTCTTTCTCAGTGTCAAACTGGTGCAGCCTGTATATTCCCTGGAGTGTAACCAGCACAGTCATTATCAATCCTCCTCATCTTCGTCTTCCGACTCAACTGGCGACAATTCGGACGTGAGTATGGAGCCTTTGCCACTGACGAAATCTATATATGATTTAATAGCTGGTATATCTTCGTCTGCATTCAGTTTATAGAGCGTGGCGACAATAGAATCTATACGTCCTTCTAAAATTTGCCTATCAGACCGCGACGGATTAGTGTGTAGTTCTTCACTGAGATGATGCAATTTTTTTATTACTCCTGAAGGAGCGTGTTTGTTCTGTAAAACATCTCGAATATCTTCGGGTACGGGGAGCAGCCCCAGAACCCAACTTATGTGACGGAAGTAAGCTCCTCGCGCTCGCTCTGCGAAAGAGGCTACATAAGCTCGTACTGGGAGGGAATTAAGCCAAGCAGCCATGATATACCCGCTAGCCTCATCGGTCACGGGTAGTATGTAAGACGTCTGAATGGGGATTATTAGACATTTGCCCAATAGATTATCTTCACTTTGAGCTGGTAAATACACAACTTCCATTCTGTTCGATAGTTCAGGCCAGCTTACCTTGTGTTCAAGCTTCTCCGGACTAACGCGGAAAATCTGCCAAATGGGCATGTTATTCTTGTAATCACTGCGCCGACGCAGTTTATCCTCAAACTGCCGAAAATAAGCTCGCGCTTTTGGTGGTAAATCAGGTAACACTTTACCGGTCTTATCTTCATGTGTCCAAACTATGTAGTCCTGGAGTTTATAATGCCACGCTCCGATATTCTCTCCCCGGATAAGACGCCGTAGCAGGCTCTTCTCTATCCGTGCCCGATAACGCTGTCGCTCTCCTTCGGGAAGGCGCTTGTTGTAAAAGCCCTCGGAATAGATAATAACCTCGTCTGGCGCTTCTGGAACTGTCTCTAACCGTTTTACAATAAAGACATTATTGAGAGACGTCACGACACCACGCTGTGGTTGGTGGTCCTGCATTTCGCCTAGCAATGGCCTAAGATGACTGTCACTTCCCTGCATGCGTCTAAAGGCTTCAAGGACAGAAGGTGGCACCAGCAACCAGGGGGATTCCCTGTCGTAACTAAGTAATGGTAGACTATCCTGCTTCGTTGTGAACTCCAGATGTTCCTCTTGAGGTCCCGCCACTCTGATGGTCACTTGCTTATCAGGTGAAGCTTTATTAGTCTCGAAGGTTAGGATCAGCGGGTAGTTAGTAGCATCCTCAAAAAGTGGGGTAGCATGGAGGGAGTAATCTACCAGTCGGATAAGACGTGATTCATCCAGTAGCTTCTTCCTCAAGGCGTTGCCATATAGAGCATGCATTATCTTCGACGTTATAACGAAGCCAAGCCTACCTCCTGGTTTAAGAAGATCTATGCCACGCTCGACAAACGCTATGGAGTAATCCACCTGCCTGGCAAAGCCACGACTACCTTTCCCAAGTCTAGCTCCACGCCGCCAGCCAGCACCCATACATACTTCGTACGTTTGGAACAGACGTTCACGAATGGCAGGGCTAATATTGTGAATCCGTACCCAGGGAGGATTGCCCACAATGAAGTCACAGGAGTGACTGAGTTGTCTGACAATAAATGTGTTTCGTAGTAGTGGAAGCCATCGCATATCCCTATTTTGATTGTGCCTATCAACGATCTGATTCACAAAATTTCTGATTGTATCCTGATAGGGTAAGTATTGTTCATGTGGAGCGTGTTCCCAGAACCGTTCCCAAACTATATCCGAATTCAGTAGCCCTCTGAACGGAACTATAGCCTCCTTAGTTCTCTGTAATAAGTCTTGCCAGTCTATATCTTGGGGATCAGGGAGGCTAAATTTACCAAGACCTGGTATCTCGTCTTCAATAAGCTGGCGCATCCCCGCCATTCGAGGTTGCATGGGCATCAAGCGCATGAGCGAGTTGGCCCAATAAATGGGAATAGGCACAGTCTCGGTAGATATTAAGAGATCGGCAATGCCCAGAATATAATTAACCCGAGCCATAGCTACAGCAAATGGATGAATATCGATGCCAATAACATCGGAAGTAATTTGTTTCAGCAATGATTGACCTTGGTGGTTGGAGTGCGTAATCCGCTCAATAGCTTTGAGGAGAAAAGTACCACTACCACAGGTGATATCGGCTATTCGCGGGTGCCCGGCTCCTGTAAATCCCACCGCGTCAAGAGTCTCATCCACAAGCTCCGGGGATGTATAGAACTCCCCTAAAGTTTGTCGGGTAATGGGGTCAAGAAAGCGTTGATAAACTAGGCGAAGGAAATCACTGGAAACACCAACAAGGTCTACATCATCTAAATTCTCTGCCATGCTTAGTGTATAATCGTCAAGTTGCCTTTCAGCTTGACTGCTTATCAGAGCTGCTTCAGTGGGCCAGAGAAAGACATCCTCTTCAAAGACCCTGCCTATTCTAGGCACGTAACGTTCTAGGTCTTTCATTGCAGACATAGGGCTAGACTGGCGAAATAACTCCACGACGGAGCCATAGGGAGTCAAACGCTTCTGAGCAGCTACACGAACTACTAATAATTTCAATAAAATAGCAAGATAGGTTTGGACAGCGAACAGATACTCCTCGACATCTTTCTTTGTTCCCAGGGAAATACCCTGTTGCCTAGACCGCTGTCGTAATGCTGATATTCCTTCCTCACTTAAATTAGTGGCTGCGCCGTATAGTGACTGCCAGACCGCAAAAGCCTCATCAATAAATCCGATGCGCTGGCGGTAGTTGACAAAGGTCTCCCATAGTTGACTAACCATTTCCTGCGCTAGTCCAGAAGCGGGACCAAGCCTGTCAACAAAATCGTCAGGGGTAACTACGCTTCCCCCAAGCCCAATAAGCCATGACTCAAGCTTGGCAGATAACCTCGATGGTCTCGCCTGTTCGATGACTTCACCACTTTCATTTAAGAAGGCCATCGTGAGTCCGTCGTAAGCAACAGCTCTGGCAATCTTGTCCCTATGCCGCCGACAAAACTCGTCGATATAGCGTTTACTCTGTGCTATAGCTGCAGTAATGCCATCACCTGTAGGCTGAGGCAATTTTACCTCAAATACTATTGCGCCAAGTCGGGCATCAGGGCGCCCTCTAATTAGCCGCTCGCTGAGCACAACTTGGACACCCTTTTTAGTGATACCTTTGTCTTGAAGGAAATGATCAAGCGCTTCCACAAAACGCTGGCGTAATGTGTCCTCCTGCATAAGTTGTGGTGCAGCTTTCTCAAGCGTAACTAATTGATTCCTCAGATCAGCCACCGTTTTCATCATGTCCCCCGTGTTACTGACATTATATTACAAAGTCCCTTCTTTGGGGTAAACGGGTACAATTCCCGTAGCCAATGAATCTTTGGTCAAGGTTATATGTACTCAACAAAGTAGCGCTCTGGCCCATACGCTGGAATACCATTGCACATAACTGACAATTGTGCAATCCCGGCGGATTGAACAGCTCGTGTCGGAACGGTTGATAATCCGGCGACAATCTAATAGACATTTAGCTCTCTGTGGGCTTCTGGCGTCGATGGGTCTTCCGGCGGTGGCAGACTTTTTGGGGCTAAATTACAATGGGTGTTGTCAAAAACTGCTGCCCGGATTGAAGCCTCTTGTAAAACTCAAGGTCATCAACAATTGGCAATGGCTCTGTAGCGAATAACGGCCAAAACAAGGGGCGAAAGACTACAATTACACCTTCTACTCTGTAATCTTCCAATCCGTCCATCTTCAGTTTGTGCTTCAGTTGGCGAAACTGCCATTCCCCGTTCGAAGTGAAAGCTTGTTCTTTATCCTGCAATATCCGTATATATCCTTTATCAGCCTGCTCTTCGGTTCCCAAGAATCGATCACGTTGTCCTTTCATTTCGTTGGGGACAATTCCTTCGCTTTGCAGGTCTTTAGCCTCCACCAATACAAAACGTCTGTTCTTCTCGTCAATCACAAGAATATCTATCGGTCCCACTGGCTCATGAGTCTTGTTCCGGAGAAGAGGCCATTCTTTCTCCGCCTTGAACCCCATCTCAATACATTTCGAGGCAATACTATCTCTGAAAGCGTCGCCTATCTTAGCTGAAAGGACTCCCATTGCTGACTTCACACGTCCTCCTGGCCGCATACTTGGCATTTGCAGCGCGCCGTATCGAGCAGAATCATAGAATATTTGCGTTCCAATGATGAACGTCTCAATTCCTATTATTGCAAATGTCGTGCCTCTATGGCTGACCTCCAACAGCGGCCTTCTTAGAAGCCTCGAATCCCTTCTGTAACTCTCGAATGGCATCATCTCTTTACGGGTAAGGGCTTCGACAGTTGCTTGAGATAGGGCATGATCTCGGAGCAGCGACTCCACCTTTTCGCGATTCAAGCCGACCACTTGCTTCAGCTGCCTCGTAAGTCGGGGTACACTTATTACCTTGAGATAGTCTTTTTCCCCAAATAAACTCACACATCCCTCGGCATAGTCTAGATAATCAAACATGCCATAACCCAACTCTTCGGTCATAGCTTGATCGAGGTTAACAAATTCAGGAAAAGTACGGAAGTCATCCACTTTGACTTCTTGCTCCATGATCTTATTGAGGAAGCCCTCCTTCTGTTGATCTAGGAAATCTTTTTCAGCTTGTGCCATTTGGGTCTTTTTATACCTTTCGAAATCATCAATGGCCACATTCGCTTCGCTTTTAATTCCACCATGGATGCTGAAATCTGGAGCAATAATTATCTCGTATGGGATGATCCGGTGATAAAGAAAAGTCAAATGTTCGTCTAGCCTTACGGTTCTAGCTGAGAGACTAATCAAAAAATCCAAGCTGGAAGCTCCGCCAGTGAATCCTTGGCCTTTACAGCACTTAATGGCCATCTCTAACAGAAACTTGATTCCCTCTGTAGTTGGTGTGATAGCGCGCCAAATCTCAAATCGCTTTTCTGATCCTTGCGTCCGACCAGTCGAAATCTGCTCGGCAGCGGCTTCATATTTTTGCTTCTGTAAATGGCCTATGATTATCTCGAGTTTTTGATAGAGGAGTTTGCATATAGCTAGATTATCATACTTCAGTAATTCGCTTTCAAGGGTGTCCCAGAGACGATCATGTACACCTATAAGTGCCTTCACATCTTTGAAGTCAGTATATGTGCCTGGTAAAATACCTGACTGTCGAGTAAATGACCTTTCGAGCTCAGCGGCTGCCTGTAGCTGCTCTTTGTCCGGTGTTGGGAACTTTGGAAGTGCTCTAAGGCTAGTTGGAGGCATCAACACGCCTTTGATATTATGAGAAGGATCGAGCCTGTCAATATTCATAATACGGATCTCTTAGGCTATCACAACCCCATCTGTCAAATCATAGGGCTACAGTCCAGGTAGGGAGTAACCTTGAATAGCAGACTTACCAAACTTAAGATGACTATAGCAATACTCTTCAAATCTATTTTACCACAGCAACACCGCACTACCTGATAACTTGAGGTTGTCGGCCAAGAAGCAGAAACAAGAAGCCATCCACTGAACAAACACTCATTTTGTGACATTTCTTTCGAGTAAGAAGAGAATATTTCGTGCCTAAGTCCATGCAGACATCCCGATGTTCGTCCAGTGGTGACTCCTTAACTCTATAGTACGTCTTGGACGCCGCACAAAAAACTACTGATAATTTCCTTAATGAAAATTTAATGATGGTACCATATAATGGTATCATAGGTACTATAAGGCGAATATTGATTATGAAGATAATACCTAGTTTGAGGAGGCACCATTACGTGGCAGGAGTTAGCATCGTTTTAGTTACGATAGCCTTAATTATTGGGATGGTGGGTTGTGGTCAGCCCGAGCCTGAATACACCTCCATGGTCGCGACTGGCTACGAACATACGGTGGGGCTCAAGTCCGACGGCACCGTGGTCGCCGTGGGACGGAACGACAATGGGCAGTGCAATGTCGGCGGCTGGGGGAATATCACCCAGGTCGCCGCAGGCGGCTCTCACACGGTGGGGCTCGAGTCCGCCGGCACCGTGGTCGCCGTGGGATCGAACTTCTTTGGGCAGTGCGATGTCGGCGGCTGGACGGACATCATTCAGGTCGCCGCGGGCAGCCATCACACGGTGGGGGTTAAGGACGACGGCACCGCGGTCGCCGTGGGATACAACTCCTTAGGGCAGTGCGATGTCGGCGGCTGGACGGACATCACACAGGTCGCCGCGGGCGGCCATCACACGGTGGGGCTCAAGTCCGACGGCACCGTGGTCGCCGTGGGATGGAACGTGAGCGGGGAGTGCGATGTCGGCAACTGGACGGACATCATTCAGGTCGCCACAGGCGAGGGTCACACGGTAGGGCTCAAGTCCGACGGCACCGTGGTCGCCGTGGGAAACAACGAACACTTGCAGTGCAATGTCGATAGCTGGACGGATATCACCCAGGACGCTGTAATAGAGAATGTGATTTGGGTGCTAGAATCATACGGCGAATCCGGTAATCTCAAAGCAGTTCTGAAATACACTGAAATTACCGCTACGTTTGACGGCGCCAGGATCTTTGGGTCAGCTGGATGTAACACCTACGATGGTGGTTATGAACTAAAAGGTAATAATATCTCAATTACCGAACTGTGGTCCACAGAGATGGCGTGTAGGGAGCAGATTAACAAACAGGAGCAGGAATACTTAACTGCGCTTAGAGATGCGGAAAGTCACGAGATTGAGGGTGAGAAGTTACAGATACACTGTGGAAAGCAATTGCTTGTGTTTAATGTGAGATACAACCGCTACGGGCAGTGGGATACCAGCGGCTGGGCGGACATCACACAGGTCGCCGCAGGCAGCAAGTACACGGTGGGGATTAAGTCCGATGGCACCGTAGTCGCCGTGGGAAGGAACGACTTCGGGCAGTGCGATGTCGGCGGCTGGACGGATATCACCCAGGTCGCCGCAGGCTTGGGCCACACGGTGGGGCTCAAGTCCGACGGCACCGTGGTCGCCGCGGGAGCCAACCAATACGGGCAGTGCAATATCGGTGAACCGTGGTGGCCCTGGATAATAGTTGCGGCGGCGGTGGGACTGGTGATTTTCTTCCTCCTCAGACGGAGAAGGAGATCTGCCTAGACCAAAGGACGCTGAATTGAACTCTCCCTCGTATCTTCGCCCATACGGGCGGAGGTATATCTTGCTTCAAACCGCTAACCTAGAGGTAGAATACTCAACGTCTTTTCCCCAAGAACCACCACACGTAAGACGGTGATTTAGCCGTTAAATCTATTTGAAATAGTTATACAGTAACGTACGCATGGAATGGCAAACATCCCAATGTTTGTTCGAAGGTAACGAAATAGTAGAAGGTTATCCAACAAGATAGCGAAATGTGCAACGAAGTGAACATACTATGTCGACCATTTATTGAGTGTGATTGTCATATTGTTGAAGTCTCGCTACAATGGCAATAAGAAAATCGAGATAAGAAGGTCAATATAATGGAGACTTGGCAATGGGTCTTGATCGTGGTTGTGGCACTGGTGGTAGCGGCGATCATCTCTTACTTGATTCTGAAATACGCATGCCATAAGCCGATGCCTAGTGTCGTGTTATATCTTTTCATGATTTTCATGTTTTGGACGTGGATATTCACGATACATGAGACGCCTAAAAAACGAGGGGAAAAGCTGAAAAAAGCTGGTGTTAAAGAGGGGCAGATAATTGTTGACCTTGGCTGTGGTCCCGGTCGATTCACGATTCTCGCTGCGAGGATAGTAGGGCCAGAAGGCAAAGTATACGCCCTAGATATTCATCCCTTGCACACAGCCATTGTCTCGGCAAGGGTAGCAAGAGGAGGCCACAAGAACGTAAGTGTCATGCACGCGGATTGTTGTGCAACGGGGTTACCAGATAAAGCGATAGATCTTATCTTTATAAATGACGCTTTCCACGAGTTTGACAAAATTGGTTGCCTGAAAGAGGCAGCCAGGATCCTGAAAGCAGACGGCATTCTAGCCATAGATGAGCACGAAATGAAAGAGGCTAAATTCTTGAGTATTATTGAAAGTGCCAAGCTCTTCACCCTTGCCGAGAAGGAGAAAAGGCTCTATAAGTTCAGACCGCTCAGTTAGGACTAACGAGGAGACAAGGAGGCGGATTGCTACGGTTCAACAAGTTGAATCGTTCGATGAAGTAACAATAGTCCAAAAGGTGCAGCTCAGCGAACAAGAGCCTAGGTTGTTGGGTCACGAGCGTTAAGCCCTTCCAATGCTGAATATCCTAGTTCGGCACACGCGGCATACTCATTAGCTGCCAGTCTGCGTTGTTCATGATGGTTTTTTGGGGTTCTTAATCTCCCTCTTAGCAGGGCATTTCATACGCTATGCTTACATTGAGCTGTACGTCGCCTTTTTGTGTAAAAGATGGGTCATTCCTCACCGGAATGTCAATAATCTCTCTGACCACATTTTGACTACTTACCAAGAGCGTTATTCCTTGGCTGATATTTCCTAAGCCAGTCCGCTTCAAGGTCTTTTGCTACTTCATCACTATTGGTACGGAACCAGCGATATTTCTCTGCGCCTCTGTCGGCACTGGTATTTCTTTTTGCTTTTATCTCGTCTCTAAGCCTGCCGCCGGATGCCTTTCCAACATAGATGACCTCGTCATCTTTGTCGATGAACATGTAGACACCAGCTTTGTCTGGCGCCTTATCTACCTCAGTAGGGTAATCGAGAGCATATGGCGAAGTCTCGACTACTCTCTTATCGTTTTTGTCGCTGTAGTCAAATTTCATGATTACCTCCTTGTCTATGAGCATTCCCGCTACAAAGCCCGCAGCAATGCTATTATATCACATATATCACACTGCCCTGACCAAACTCTGCCCTCCTTACCTGCGATGCATCCACAGGGGCTCCATTGTCCTCGTGCTTGAGTACATTCCTTCCCAAGAGCCATCTTGAGTTTGGGTGATTAACATTTGCTCGTGTTGTTGTACATTAACTTGTTTTGTTCAGTAGGTCATATCCGCCTTTTTGATTAGTGAGTCACAGTCCATCGGAATGTTCACCGAAGGTTTTCTCTCTAGGATGCTCATGCTCACTGGCATACAGGAGACAGGAAAATCGCTGAGGAAGTGACAAGAGTTTTATCGCGATATGCGTTTAGGGGTATCAAAGTTCCCTTATAGGTACCTTGATTGCCCTGTTTGAAGAGACTCAAGACTTACCGGACACCTCTCCCCTAAACGGAGAAGGGATTCGAACTCTCTGTGATTTTTGGTACAACCACCTACCACCTACCACCTCGATTTGCAACCTGCGAATGATGTCTTTGCAGCAAGACGTCATACCACCTACCACCTTGCCACCTTGCCACCTGCCACCTACCACCTCGATTTGCAACCTACGAATGATGTCTTTGCAGCAAGATATCATACCACCAACCACCTTGCGACTCCTGACTTACCACCTGTGACCAGCACTGACACCGCACCCGCACCCGCACCCGACACCTAGCACCACCTTATACCGTATACCCAACTTTTGTCGCACTGGAACGGCACGTGTGTGGCGGTGATCGTTGCAGTACCTCAATCCTGATTGAGTGGTAGCACCTACCACCTCACGACCAACCACCAACCACCAACCACCAACCACCTGCCACCTGCCACCTACCATCTGCCACCAAGTGGTAAGGTAAGAGGGTACTAGTTGCACCGGGCAACTGGTGGGTATCTCGTGAAGTGGTAATCGCACCTGACATCGACACCCTAGTATCACACTTGTACGAGTGGCGGGCTCCGCACTTGGAGGCTGATATCGAGGGTAGTGAGAAACTAATCCGGGCAAATTCTATCGTTGAAATCAAGATACATTACATCGTAACAACAAAATTTTTCGCCAGAATCAAGGACGTCAGAAAAGACAATAATATTGAGGTGAAATACTTTGAAGAGGATTTTCCGGGGAATTGGTAGGTGGTCGTTTGAGCCTATCGTTGAGAACACCAACGTACGATATTGGTTTCAGGCAAAACCCAATATTATACTTACTTACTTTCTCTTGAGATTTATCGACTTCCAAAGGCACAATCTAAGATAATGCAATCAGGCTTCCAAAGATTAAATAAATGTCTTGGTGAAAAGGATAACCAGTATTAGTATTTAATTCTCTTGTCCAAACGTTGGGGACCACAGTGCTCGCAGCATACGATGCTATGAATATCCAACAACAGCTTGCCTCATCACCTGTCTGAACGAAGGTCCAGGTTGTTCAGCTCGGATAACGATTGCCTATTTTGGTTAGTGAGTCACGGTCCATCGGATTGTGTCTTCAAGATTTGCTCCTTAGCCCAGTTTCAGTTTCAACTTGAGTTTCAACTGGTATCCCGTCCAGGCTCCGTTTAGTTTCCACTTTAGTGTTCTGCTTTGGTCCACCTCGGTTTCCACTTGTCTCCGCTTCAGTTTCCACTATTTGGTATTTGAGCACAGCCTACTCGGCCCATGAAGCTCACCTGACTCATGGTTTGACGGTGCCGCCGACGAGCTGGTTCTGGATTAGCTTGGTATTAGTCCCAGAGCTTTGTTCTAGGCTTGAATTGCTAGCTTCTGAGTTGTAGCTTCTAACTTAGGACTTGTAGGTCATACGTAACAACCTCGGAATTTGAACCTGAAACTTGAAACCTGGAACCTAGAACCTAGAACTTAGGCCTTCCATCTCCATGTTCCGGTACATGGTTCTAGAAACTGGACAGGTACGCCACTATCCAGTTTCAGTATCCCACTATGTATCCTGCATCCGGTATCCATGCTTTGTGTCCATAGTGAAGACTATGGACAGAATTACGCCACAGGCGAGAGGTATTAGTAAGTCTTTGAAGCTTCTAAATGGTCATCTCCACGAGGTCATTACTGTACTGAAGTAGCTTCCGAATTCATTCACCGCGATCATACTGAAAAGCTACACAACTCAATCTAATGGCACGCCACTTATAGGTAAGTATTCTCTATGAATTCTTTGTCCTTATTGTCAAGCTTAGGTGGCTTTTGCCCATAGAGGTGTTTCCAGAAGCGGTCTACCGCTGTTTTTGCAGCCCTAAACTCCCTCCAGAGTATCTTTCGCTTCTCAAATATCCCTCTTCTGTGCCATTCCTGAGACCTAGCCAGCCTAAGCTTTAGTATGTCGCTCAGGAGGCAAATGTAATTGCAGGTGCACTTATATCTATGGTCGCATGAGGGTGAATTGTGTTCACGACAGAATGCACCTGAGAATGCTAAGAAAGCTCCTACTGCTTCCGTTGGTCTACCTCTGCCCTTTTTGAAGTCGAAGACCTCACCAAAAACTGTGGCAAGTTCGTAAAGTAGTTTCTTGAATTCTTTCCATTCAAAAATATCTTGATATGGAAAAGAAATAAAACCAGAGTACTCAAGTACCAAAAGCAGAAACAGACCACAACAGCTAAATAAGTCAGCAGGGGTAAAATCTTCACCCTTCTCTAGCTTACCATGGATATCATCCATTACTTCTTTTAGCCTCATCTTTCGCTTCACCGCCTTCTCTGAGTTAGTGCCCTTGTCAGCCTTCCCACCTTCAGGCGCCCATTCCTCTGTTAAGGCGTGAAGCAGTTCTGTCAACTCTTGCTCGTTAATGTTAATTTGCACAAAACCCCCCTCTTTTATGTGTACACCAGCCTATTATGATAACTGTATAGAAGATTATAGCACAGGGGATGGACAGCAAGATGCCGACTTTGGTGGAACGCTCAGTGATCGATATGGGGCAAGGAAGCTACGTCATCACCCTTCCCAAGCCTTGGGTTCGCTATTTCGACATACGACCTGGTGACAAGTTGGAAGTCATTAGCAACGGTGAGCTAATTATTCGCCGTAAGAAAAAAAGGAACCGTCGTAAAGCTGAACGCAAAAATGTCTAAGACTGTGAAGAAGCCGCAACCGGATGGCCGGGACAAACACAATAAGACCAGAAGAAGTAGCGAGCTCCAAGTGGTTACGCGCTGGCAGTGCACAAAAAGAATATCACCAGCTTTCAAGCGGTTAATGATGCTTTTACTGCAGCCACCGGATAATCAATGATAGAGATATCATGGGCAGATGAAGAACGCAATAATGAGCACCCCTCAAGACTATGTTCAGACACCTGATGGACGATGGGTAAGAAAAGACAGCCAAATTCTCGGGCATATACAGCACAAATCACAAGAAGAGAGTCAGCTATGTTGTCGAGACCAGTACCTAAAAATACTGTCTCAGTGGTTATACCTAGAAGACCTTCAGGCTGTAGATATTATAATGGCAACTGCCTTGAGTATATATCTACCAGGCGACCCGGTATGGCTTTTCCTCATCGCCCCCGCTGGTAGCACCAAAACAGAACTACTTCGCTCCTTTTCCGACGAGCCATTCTACTCTATCAGCACCATGACCCCACAGACACTAATAAGTGGATTAAAAGGAAACAGGAATACTGATCTACTGCCTCAATTAGACGGTAAAGTGTTGATAATCAAGGACTTCACTTCAATACTCTCCAAGAAAAGCGAAGACCAATCAGCTATATTTGCCGACCTCCGAGAAGCTTATGATGGTTATTTGGAAAAGAGTTTTGGCAGTGGTGTAGGAACTAAGCGTTACCACAGCAGATTTGGGCTTATAGCTGGTGTAACTGGAGCTATTGATATGTATCGTGTAATACATTCGCTACTTGGTGAGCGATTCCTAAAATGCCGACTGCGTAATACCGCCGGGGCTGCAATTAATAAGGCCGGAGACCTTGCTGGAAAAGAGCAAGAAATGCGCCAAGAACTAGCTGAGGCTACTAGGCGTTGCTTTGCCTATTACGCTGCTCATGCCAAAGAGCAAGATGCTATCATTATCGAAAAGCAAACTCATGAGCAGATTAAGGCTTTGGCCGATGTGACAGCAAAATTGCGCTCCGAGGTAGTCAGAGACCGATGGCATAAAGTGCAGTATCAGCCCCAAGCTGAATTAGGGACTCGCCTTGCTAAACAGTTCCTTAAATTAGCACAAGCGCTAGCCATATTTTATGAGGATGATAGTGTTGGCGAAAAAGAATACGAAGCTGTGCTACGTATAGCCAGGGATACTGTCCCCAGCCAGAGGATGCAGCTAGTTCTTGCTCTGGCGGGAACCGAGCCACTGAGCACAAAAGAAATGGGAGGTAGGGCCAAAATACCAACTGAGACTGCCAAAGAACTCTTGGAAGACCTCTGGATGCTCAAACTTACCGACCGGTCTGGTGAGGTCGCCTTCTCTTGGCAGCTAACACAGGAGGTCGTTAGCCTACTACATCAGGCACAATTAACTTCGGGTACGCAAAACACCCCGAGAGCACACCAAGAAAATGATAATAGATTTGGTTAGCTTATCAGTGTTTATAGGGGGTGGATTGCGTGCCCAAGGTTAAAGAAGATGGCAAAGGAAGGCTTGACAAACTATACAGATATGTATATAATTCGAGTATGGTTGAAATATACTTAACCACGCTGAAGTGTGAGCGGTGCGGGCATAGCTGGATACCACGAAAGCCAGAGAAACCACAGACGTGCCCCAAGTGCCGTAGTCCCTATTGGCAAACTAAGCGATGGAAGGGGGTAAAGAAGCCGTGAAAGCAGCAATTTACTGTCGGGTATCAACAGAAGACCAAGAACGGGAAGGCACTAGCCTTGATAGTCAATTTAAAGCATGTCAGGACAAAGCGCAAGAGCTTGAATACGAGATAGGCGAGAAATACATGATCAGAGAGACTTTCTCAGGCTTGTCTCTCGAGCGACCGAAATTGTCACAACTCAGGCAATGGGTGAGGGATAAGGAAGTGGACGCAATTGTTGTCTACACTCTTGACCGTTTGTCTAGAGATCCTGTCCACTTCATTATTCTGCAAGAAGAGATGAAGCGGAGTGGGGTTGGGTTAATCTTGGTTACTGAGGACTTGGACAATTCGGACCTCGGACTACTCATAGCACATATAAAAGGGTATGCCGCCAAGCTAGAAGCCGAGAAAATTAAAGAGAGAACAATAAGAGGCAAACGAGCGAGAGCATTAGCTGGCAAACTGCCTGCTAATAGTCATGCTAGGCTGTATGGTTATTCTTACATACCCGGTAAAGGTGTCGGTGAAGGTATTAGGTATATTAACGAGAAGCAGGCAGCGGTAGTGAAGAAAATATATCAGTGGCTATTAGAAGGACTGTCTACGGATGCTATAACATATCGTCTTAGAGAACTGGGCATCCACACGCCTAGTGGCAAAGGGTACTGGATAAGAAGCACCGTATTACGGATACTCAAGAATCCTGGCTATTGCGGTAAAACCTATGCGTTTACCTGCACTTATGGTATGCCGAAGTACAGGCTAAAACCGGATACCAAGCGCAAGAATACGGGTATCATTTGGAAGCCTAGGGAACAATGGGTCGAGATTCCCGGTGCTACGCCAGCTATCATTTCGGAAGAACTATTTGACGCTGCTCAAGAAAAGTTGGCGGAGAACAGAAGGTTAGCAACCCGCAATAAACAACATGATTATCTCCTTAGTGGTCACATCTATTGTGCTAGGTGTGGAAGGGCATTCTGGGGAGCCCCCGGCGCAAAGTCTCGAGGTGGTAAACATTACGAATATCCGTTTTACCAATGTTCAGGGAGATTAAAGAAAGTAACACCGGTAAGGTGTTGCAACAAGCAATATAATGCTCGTAAGCTAGAAGAAAGCATTTGGGCCGAAGTGGACAAAGTGTTGACGCATCCCGAGTCTGTCGTCTATTACCTTGAACATATGCGCAGTGGAAATGACCCGAATTTTTTACGTGGCGAACTTGATAGAGTAGCTCGTCTCATCGAGAACCGCCAGAAGCAAAAAGACAGAATAAACAGGGCATTCCAGATAACGGGTGACGAAGCAACTTTCCGACGGGATATTGCTCTGGTCACCAAAGAGATACAGGACTTAGAGCGGGAATACTCAAATCTAGAAGTGCAGGCTGCGCAAAGTAGCCAGTTAGACTTAGATATTGAAAATCTACGGTCTGCCTGTGAGCTAGTGAAGCATAACCTTAAAAACTTGAGCTTTCAAGAGAAACGTTTTGCCTTACGAGCCTTAAAGGTGCGAGTTCTGGTAGATGGAGATACCGTTTCGATGCAAGGATGGATACCGCCAGAAGTAGGGCAAGCTGTAACCACTGAATCAGGATGGCATCTCCCTGTCCTACATCAAGAAAACTCACATGAAGCTTGTCATCAGGCGTGGTCAGAGCCACGGACCACACCAGGATAGCTACTACCAAAAGGGGAAGGATAAGCCATTTCGTAGAAAAGCCGAGGCGAGGTTTAGGAATGCCTTCCGCGACTTTCTTTATTCCTGAAGTCAACCTGGAGAAAAAATCAGCCAACTGTTTTCGGTGGTTGAGGGATGCTATAACTCCAGCCAATATAACATAGTACCCCCAGATATGCCAGGTAGAAACAGTGGTCACCGCTAATGAAGAGTGGGGCAGGGCATCAAAGCCTTGAACTACTAAAATGAGATAGCTGAGAAAAAACCAGGCCAGCCAGCCGAGTATTTGAGCCGCGAGCAGGGCGAAGAGTCCCACGAAGGCAACTAACGCTGCCGTGACTATGATAAAGGGCAAAGCCGGCAAGGAGAAGAAGGTTGCCGGCAAGGCAACCAGGGAGACTACGCCAAAGTTATAGGCTATAAGCGGCCAGATTGCTACGATAGCCGCCAGGGTTACGGCAAAGCCGTCGGTTATCATACCGCCTGCGGCCGCAATCTTTTCTCTAGCTCCAAACAAGGAAGCAACACCCCTTCTTCCCCACGACTGGAAGTAAGGATAGAGGAGAATAAGCCCGGCCATGGCCAAAAAGCTGAGTTGAAAAGAGACGCTCCACAAGACATGAGGTTGGATTCCCACCATCACTGCGGCAGCGAAAGCCAGGGCAATAATGGCGCTTCGCTGCCTCCCCAGATATTCAGCTATTAAAAACAGGCTTCCCATGATTGTCGCCCGAATTATCGGCGGATGCATCCCGGCGAGCAGGGCATAAAGCCATATAAGCGTGAGAGTCAGCCAGATATATATGGAACGCCGCCTGCCAAAGACCAGGATGCCAAAGCTGAGGAGCATGGCAATAATGATGCTGATATGTAGGCCGGAAATAGCTAGCAGGTGTGCTGTCCCTGTCCTGGAAAAGGCTTCGTAAAGGGAATCAGGTATGTTGCCTCTCAGGCCCAGCAAAATACCCTGAGCCAACGAACCTTGTGGCTCAGGCAAAGCTCTGGCTAAGGAAGCAGAGAGCCGTTCCCTTAAAGAGTAAATCCACTGCAAAGGCTTCAAGCCCTGGCCGCGGTCTAGAAGTTCTACCCCGGGATAATAGATGACCGAGTAAATTCCCTGGCGAGCCAGGTAGTTTTTGTAGTCAAAATCTTCAAATTGGGGAGGCGTCTCCAGCTTTCCCGTTATTTTGAGCACATCCCCATAATGGTAGGTGGGGTATCTGGGCAATCGAATCAAGGCGGTTCCCGATACTTCTTCTTTTTCGCCATTCGCAGTTATTTCCTTGGCTGAGAATGTCAGCAGGCAATATCTATCCCGAATGTCAGGCTCCTCTGCCAACATGCCGTGAATATCTACGGTTCCTTTATCGTTGTAGAAGCAAAGAGGATGCGCATCTGCTGGAGGCAAGCTTGACGGGAAGCGAAGACCGCCGCCGAAGAGGGCAAGAAGACACAACCCGGCTATTATTAAGGTCTTCCTGCTGCTGGGGAGGAAAGGTATAAGCGCGAAAGGGATAAGTCCCAAGGCGAGGGCAAGCAAAGGCAGGCTGACCTTTGAACCCAGAAATATTCCAGCCACCCAGGCACAGCTAACATAAAGCAGCCACATAGAAGAGTCCCCAATCCTGGCAACTATGGATGGCCTAGTTTACCAGTTTGCCTTGCATCAAGGATAGATATGAATAGCTTAGCTCTGTGATAAAATGGAATTATACAGTGCTGACTTTTTCAGCAGGCCTATTATCTAGCCCTTGACATATCAAGCTAGACTCCTAAGCAACAGGAATGACTGACACAAGAAGGTGGGAATCATATTTACCACCCGTGTACATTATATGCTCACCTTTGTTTACAGTTTCAGTATGTCCAAAAGCTGCATAGGTAAGGATATCTCTGCCTTGCACCACAAGTCTCAATTTTTCTCCTCGCTCAAATAGTGTACTTGAAGGCCAGATTTCGATCTCTACCGGAACAATTTCGCCAGGCTTAAGCTTCAATTCTCTCTGGTGCTTGAGGACAGGCTGATAAGGCATCGATTTCTCCTCGTCGAGTTCACGATGAGAAACTCGTAACCAACCAAGGGCTGCTGGGGCATAGTCATACATTAGAACAGTGTGCGGAAACCTCACAAAATCACCGGCACGATCATATTTCTCTATTGCTATAAATAAATCTATGTCATCACTACCCTCTGCCTGTACCCAAAGTTTCAGCTTCATATATCCTGTTAACTCTGTCTTGTCATTAAACTTATATTCGAACTGAGTGCTTCCAGTTTTTGCATCATAACGAACTGAGCTCTCCTTTTTAGGCGGGTTATTTGTGAGTGTCCCATCTGCATTCAAAAACAATTTTGTATATTGGGTTCGAGCTAATGGCCATTCATTTTCACTTCTGAAATTCCCAAAGTAATACCGTTCCCTCACCTCCAGCTTGACCTTAGGCCAATACTTTACTTCATTATTATCAACGCCTTTCAAGTATCTATCGAAAAATTGTTTCTGTAAATCTACCATTTGGCGAAAGAATTGCCATTTTTTTCTGCCATGAATTAAAAGATATTTATCTGTAGAGGCTATCTTCTTAAATGCTTCAAGTGTCCCGCGTGTATGCAGACCGTGATCTGACCAGCTCGCCACAATAAAGGCTGGCACAGTTATCTTTGTGAGATCAGCATTCTTGCTAGCCCAATAGTCATCAAAAAAGGGGTGTTCCTTAGCCATTCTTACCAAATCTTCTACTCGTCTTGAGCTTGAGCAACAAAAAGCCTCTTTCCCTAAAAGCCACAAGAAAAGGTTACTTGGAATGCCTCCATGAAAGGCAAGCTCGCGGTAAAAATCGCTCACCCCCTCCCATGGGCTAATTGCTGCTAGGTGCGGTGGATTGAGTGCTGCCACTCTCCATTGGGTCCAAGCCAAATATGAGACTCCAGCCATACCAACTTTGCCGTTACTCCATGGTTGTTTGGCGACCCATTCAATTAAATCGTAGCAATCCTCTGCTTCTTGCTCACTCATGAATGTTAGAACTCCTTCAGAACCCCAAGCCCCACGTGGATCTACATTGATAATAACATAGCCATGAGGGCACCAGTAGACAGGATCAGGTGCTTCAAAGGCACAGTACTCAGACATATCGGAAGGAGCTACACCACTTGCTGCATGAGACGCGTCATTAAACGGAGTATGTTTCCCATAGGGGCCCCATGCGATAAGGGCTGGGTACTTCCCCTCTTTCTCTGGGCGAAAGATATCACTATATATCTTTATGCCATCACGCATGTTCACGGCGACATCATATTCACAAATTATTCCCCTTTCTTTATCAACCTTTGCACGTGGTTTGTATCCTGCGTAAAGAGGCGCAAAGCCAAGTGTGGGGCTTATACCTTCCCAAAAAAATGTTTCAAATTTTTCTTCACTTTTCATAACAGTTACCGCCTTTCTGCTAAGCTTATTTAGCGATTTTGCCGCAATCCATCATGCTTGTCAATGAGCGATTTGGATCATAACTGTCAACTGTTGGGTTTAAGTGATGTTACTGCTGATACGGACACTCCCAACAACGAAATAACTATCATTACAAGCAATTCTTCTGCAAGTGCTATAATTGCGATTACTCGGCGGACTGGGCTTTTGCCTGATGAATAAGCCCAGCCAGCGGATTTGGAGAGGCATTCTATGCAAAAGGGCACAATAAAACGGCTAATTGCAGACCGTGGTTTTGGGTTCATCAAGACAGAGCGGGAAGAAGAGCTCTTCTTTGGCCGCAACCAGCTTCAAGGGGTGGACTATGGTTCCCTTAGAGAAGGGCAAGAAGTGGAATTTGAGGTTACACGGGACCCCAACGGTCACCTCCACGCAATCAGGGTGAGGCTTGCTCAGCCTAAAGGCGAATAGCAGCAAGTCCAGCCGGCAAATTTGGAGACAGCCTCAAGCTATCCTCAAACCTTATGTTTCTTGTGTGTTGTCTACCATGCTGCTATAATGTCGCAAAGGGAATTGCGTTTATTAGGAGACGGATGGCTCAGAAGAAAGCAGCCAAAAAGACGGGAAAGAAAGAGCGGAAGAAAGCCTCTGAATATCTTCGGAAGGGCCCGAAGAAGTGATGAGATAAGGGTCGATTTATTTGCAATCTTGAGCGGATTCTGTTTCATTGCTGCCCTACAGATAGCAAGGGAATAAAATGAACGTAGCCCAGCCGGCGGATTTGGAGAGGGTAGGATGGTGAGATTGAATTTAAGGAAGATGCGATGAGAGCGAAATCTCTGACTAAGATTGAGGCTGAACAAGTTGCAAGAAAGGCTGTGGAAATTGTTCAGTCGCTTGGGGGCGACTTTGTCAAAACTGGAACCTTGCTCGACAGACTATTTGAGACTATGCCTCAGTTCAAAGGGTATTCTTTATGGAAGGGCATTGACTATGCAACCGAGAGTGGGCTTCTTGAATGGGTGAAATTTAAAGGGTATCGCCTAGCCCCGCAAGTTAAAACGGTTACCACTCCTACAGAAGTTGGCCGTTTGCATCCCATACCTAGCAAAGATGATTCGAGGGAAAGCTACTATTATCCCTTCGTGGCAAATTGGTTTCTGGCGAAGGGGAACTGTGTAACTGCTTTCAAGAAGGGTCGTGAGTGGGGTATGCCTGATGTATCCGTAGTGCGAACTTCATCATCTGAGCTGGTAGACGAGATAGAACTCATAACGATTGAAGTTAAGCGAGGCGGTGCAAATATTTCAAGTTTGACCCAAGCCTACGGTTACTCCAAGCTCGCCCATAGGTGCTATCTAGCGGCAGATGAGATTGGTGACTTACAGAAGTTGAAGGAGCATGCTGAAAGGGTCGGCGTCGGGCTACTGTCAATCAACCCTGAAGGCCCAAGCGAAATAACAGAGCTACTTAGCCCCCCTCGGTCTGAGCCAAGCCAAGTCTCGCTGCAGGAGCACCTTGCCCGTGTTTTTGACCTAGTGCCTTGCCGTGTCTGTGGAGTTTGGTTTCAGAGGGCATGGAGCAGCAAAAAACAAGGGGTGGAGGGCACCAAAATGATAAAGCGTAAGCGTGCTATACCTGGTGCCCCTACGGTTCTCTTGTCTGTATGTCCTGAATGTGAGGACTTATTGAAACTAGTTAAGGGAGTAGATGTCTGGCGTTAGAGTAGAAGACGATTTCTATTTCAGGCAGCGGATTTGGAGAACGCTTCCTAATCTGACACGGTTATGAAATCCTTTATCTTTTCAAATGTCGCTGAGCCAATGCCGCTGACCTGAAGCAAGTCCTCAATGCGCTTAAACGGTCCATTTTCGTTGCGATAGTCCACGATAGCTTGCGCCCTGGTCTCGCCTATCCCGGGCAGGGCTTCGAGGAGCCAGGGTTCGGCTTGGTTGATGTCTTAGCTTTGAAGCTTGCGGTGTCTCATGGTGACCAGCTCATGCCGCCAATCGAGAGAGCTGCCAGAACAATCAGGGATATTAAGGTAACACCTCATTAGGCGGGGAAGCTGCGCAACCGACAGGGGCTTCTTTGTCATCACCTTTTCAGGCTAATTACCTGTTCATGAAGCCAGTCGCCTTCTCCGCACCGTCCACACCAGCAACCCGGCAAACAGGGTTATCATGGCGACTATGCCCCAGTGGTTCACAGTGGGCACCCCTGGGGGAGATGGTGGAGGTGGAGGAGGACTACCACCGCCAGCGAATGGAGTGCCTGTGAGGTCACTTAACTTGGGCATAGTATCGCCTGTTATCCTGGCCCAGATATAGCCGCTGTAGGTGTTTACAGCACCAGTGTCTACGCCAGTATGGGAGCATAATTCCCAAGAATTGCCATCCCAGTAGCGCATCTTTAACGATGATTCATCCAGTCCAGCAATTTCAGCATCAGTGTAGTAGAGCCTTATCTCTATCTCATCGACTCCAGCCTCATCGTCAATATGCACATCTACATGCTTCCCGATGTCTCCGCTGAAATGAGTGCCGGGATTACTGGAGTATTTAGCAATGGTAACAGTTGGTGTGCCGCTTCCTGATTTAATGACCTCGGTGTCAGCCTCAGTCTTGGCATCAACTATATATTCACCTGGCTCAGTTTTTTCTTGTTTGATGTCGGTGAGGTAAACCGCCTCTAGTATGATACCCCTTCGCAAATCCGTAACGCCCCGATTCCAGGTGACCTCCTCGTCAGCGCCGAATGTTACGCTAACCCCATCATAATCAATCGTTGTAGAACTGCCGAAGACAGGAGGGTAAGGTATGTCTTTGCAAAATAAAGTGCTAACTCTTGGTTTGTAGATTGGCGCTGAGAGCAACTCCGGGCTTCTTGTCGTCTCAAAGATTGCGGTCAATTGATAGGTCTTACCAATTTCTACATCCGAGGGATTAGCAAACCAATAAACCGTACGATCGCCAGGATTCCCGTGGAACTCCCATGGACCCGTGTCTGAGGCGCCGCTATGATACACCGAAGTCACCGCCTCATCAGGAAGGCCCGCAGGAGAAACACAGGGGAGGAAACCAATATGTACATTAAGGATATCCCGGTCAGGAACCGCTTCCCCCAGTGTGTAAGTTGCAGTGACAGTCTGCAGGGTTATTTCATCAACCAACTTCTGGGGAGATACCGACTTTGAAAGCGAGAACCCGGGTGGGAAAGTGTCTTCCCCTTCAATAGCATTACAGGGAAAATTGGTACCTGCCGGCATATAAGGCGTTACCCACTGGACGGTGCTGGGGCCGATGACGATAGGTTCTGGGTCGAAACCGACAAAGGGCAAGTCACTGGTGAGGGTGATATAAGGGTTCGTCAAATCTACCGTTGGATTACGGATCGAGAGAAGCCACTGATGGCTCCAGTGTAACGGAACATTAGCATCAACACTATCTGCATCGGTGAAGTACACGTGACGATGGGAAACCTCGACATTAGCTTCGGCATCGACTATTCCAAAGATGACAGATTTTGTTTCCTCAGTGTTTCCAGCCTTATCTACGGAGTGGTATTGAACTGTATGCTCTCCGTCGGTAGTTGCTTTGAATGGAGCAGTATAATCGGTCCAGCCGGCGCCATCTACGTTGTATTTAGTACAGGCTACTCCAGATGTATCATCTGTGGCAGTTAAAGTAATGGTTACATCGCTTATATACCAGCCGTTCTCTCTATTTGGAGTTGCTGGATCGGGCGTGCAAGTTGTTACTGGGGGTGTATCATCAACGATTACGGTACTTGTCCCGGCTGCAGGGACATGAACCTTGACGTGGCCAGCCATTAAGTTTGAGACGCTGCCGCTGAAGTACCCCACATCGATGGTGGTGTCAGGACTTGCCTCCACCATTCCTGTCATTGGCACTGCCGTTACTCCCAGCGCCAGCACCAATGCCACAGAAACCAGAATTGCTAAACCTTTCCACGTTCTTAATCTAGCCATTTTGCCCTCCTGTTAGTATTACTAAGTTCGATGTACTTCTTAGCCTCAACAAAAATCTCTCGATGTTCTTAATCTCTGCCACCTTTTAAGGTTAATTACTCATTCACGAGGCCGATAGTCCTATCCGTATTAGTATTATATCACCCTTGTCAACACCTTAATAGAGTCTTGTTAAGGAACGAGGCAAAATCGGGTGAGGTCTGGCAATATTGTGTATCAGCGTTACAAAGTGCCCAGTATGGTTTTTGTAGTCAGGGCGGCGTTGAAATAGTCACCTTCACGAATGCCCGTGCGGAATGAAATTACGACTTTGAGGAGGCAAGTAGCTCTAACAAGAAATAAGTGAGACCCGTATTAGGTGGGGAAGCTGCGTCGCCAGCAAGTTTCTTCAGACCGCAGTTTTGGGCTAATGACTTCAGAAAGCCAGTCGCCTTCTCCGCACCGTCCACACCAGCAATCCAGCAAACAGGGTTATCATGGCGACTATGCCCCAGTGGTTTACGGTGGGCACCCCCGGGGGTGAAGGTGGAGCTGCTTCTATAGGACAGCAGTCAGCCGGTCTATCCGTATCTAACAGGTACGTCATTTGGTTAAATATCGTGGCAGCCCAGAGGTTTCCATCGCAGTCAATATCCGCCCCTACACCAAATACATCAGTGCCAGGCAAGAGGTAAGATTCGACAAAAGCGTATGCACCATCATCTGTCAGCACGTAGACCGTCTGTGTCCCGCTACCTGTGACATAGAGATAGCCGTCGCAATGCCACGCCAGGCCCGCTATAAGCATGGTATCATCGTAGTGAGAGTCCAAAACCTCTCCCGGATTGTCCCAGCTGAGTCCCTTGATGTGATATATGGTAGCATCCACCCATCCGCCCACCCAGAGCGTGTCGTCGGTTTCCCGGTATGCCACACCACACTGTTGGTCGGTGGCGCTCCATACCCCATTTGGGTCGCAGATAACTACCATTTCATTGCCGGTATCTATATCCCAAGCGTGGATGCAGTTATCACCACCAGCATCAATCTGATACATGTATCCCCTTGTTCTGTCATACTCCATATCAAAAGGTCCCCCCGCTGCCCACGCTGCGGTTGAGTAGCTCCTGCCTGTGGGAGTGCCGTCGGGGTAGAATTCAATACTGTCGTTCGTACCAGCAAAATCAGAAATCCAGACCGTGTTATCATCAGAATCGTAGCCAACCCCCCATCCCTGCGCTAATCCATTGTTCCATGATGCGAGTATACCTACAACAGCCCCAAGTGGCACCCCGCCTGCGCCGCTGCGTTCAGTAGACTCTAGAGTAATGGCGTCTATTGGGTCAGCTTCGGCTCCGACATTGCCCACCAAAACTGAAAACAAGCTTGTTATCAGTATCGCCGCCACAGATATGCCTATCGCTTTCCGTGAACGTCTTTCCGCAGATGCTTTTCTATCCATTTTATACCTCCTTCTTTTCTAGTAAACTGTTGTTATTCCCAGAAATAAGACCAACGCCAATGCAATCAGGCGGTAAATTGGTTTGGTATACCGCTTTGTTTTACTCATCTTCACCACACTTTAATCCTTTGCCTGTCTTACCTGAGGCCAAGCCTTCACATCTCGAGTCCGAGGCCGATAGTTCCTATACATATTAATATTATATCACCCTTGTCAATGCCTTAATAGAGTCTTGTTAAGGAACGAGGCAAAATCGGGTGAGGTCTGGCAATATTGTGTATCAGCGTTACAAAGTGCCCAGTATGGTTTTTGTAGTCAGGGCGGCGTTGAAATAGTCACCTTCACGAATGCCCGTGCGGAATGAAATTACGACTTTGAGGAGGCAAGTAGCTCTAACAAGAAATAGATGAAACCCGTATTAGGCGGCTAAGCTCCGTGGCCAGCAAGTTTCTTCAGACCGCAGTTTTGGGCTAATCACTTCAGAAAGCCAGTCGCCTTCTCCGCACTGCCCACACCAGCAAGCCAACAAACAGGATTATCATGGCGGCGATGCCCCAGTGGTTCACGGTGGGCACCCCTGGAGGTGGAGTTGGGCCAGGTGGTGAGATTGGGGTGTCTGTTGAGTCATCAGGTTCAGGCGTATCTGGGTCATCCGTGGGGTCATCGGCGAAGTTGTCGCCCCTGACTATGCCCTGATTATAAACTTGGTCAAATTCACCATAGCCAACCCTGACGTAGAAAGTCACCGTTACCACGTCTCCTGGACTCATATCGCCTATATCCGCAGCTAAAGAGCCACCATGACCCGGTGTGCAGGTAGTGATTAAGCCTTGCGAGGCGATAGGCGCATACGGGGGAGTACACATCAGACTGGTATTGACATCCACCGTGTCACTGAAAGTTACCCCGATGGCAGTGGCATTTCCCTCGTTTCGAATCTCAGCGATATATTCCAGTATGTCCCCAGGGCTGGCAGCACCGTTGCCATCAACGTCCACGTAAAGAGAATCTTGCTTGGGGTCCACAATCTCGGGACAGGGACATTCCACATTGTTCGTCTCACAGTTGTTGGTGTCGTCGCTCTCTACAACACTACCCCCATCGTCAGCGCAGACTACGATCTCAAGGGTATCGCCACAGGGACAATGCTCTGAGTCAAATTCGCCGCTGTGGCTATCACCTGGAGCCAATGCCGGACAAGCCTGGCTTTCCTCCAGCGAGCCATTGACATACTTGGCTGTTTCGCTTTCACCTGCTGGAGTAGGTCCCTGATTGGTTACATTGTAGCTGACGATGAAATTGCCATATTCATCAAATGTAACTGACGTTATTGACACCATCAGGTCAGGAGATATGAGTTCCACTTCGACTTTAACATAATCAGTGTAGATAGTATGGTGTCCCGATTCACCAGGCGGCGATGCTACGACTTCTCTTGTGTTGTATTCTTCTAGATATGCCATATGCTCAGCATCATAGGGATAGCCTTCGTCATCCGGGTATGGGTAGGCAGACATGCCGTGGAAAGGCAATGGCTCGACTCTGCTGATATCTTCACCTAGCAAGATACGAACAAAGTGTAGCTTGTAGTATGCGTCGCTGAACAGAAAATAATCTCTTTCCATTCCCTGAGAAACCGGTACTTCATTGAAGGCGAGGGATATGTCATCACCCGCATGCATGATGACAAACTTGTCATCCACTTGCCCTAGCAGTGGTAGAACATCTCCGTACCTGGTGAAATTGCCGACAAAAGGCTCAAAGCCCGATGCATCTACTGTGGTATAGTAATCAGCAATAAATGGTTTTTTCCCATCAGGTGAAAATTCTTTGGCAACTCCTTTCCAATGCAAATCCGCCGAAACAGGATCCAACGCGCTAACCAACACCTCTTCATCTTCCGAGGTATCAAACACGATGTAGTCAAACAGCACCTTTTCCCAATAACTAATCCTCACCCGGTAGTCATCTGTCTCAAACCAGTCAGTAATATCTATTATATGTGTCCTTGGTTTTGCTTGCGGTAAACCCAAGGGTTCTTCTATAGATACCTCCTGCCATTCCCCGTGTTCATTTATTACTTCAACTCTAGCTCTGTATTCCTCACTCATATATCTAGCCGCGATCGCAGGAACAAGCGGCCAATCTATATATGCGTTGAATACCAGTTTTATCTCCTTTGCCCCACTTAAGTCTCCGGGGTCAAGGGTTATTGTATCCCAATGGAAGTCCTCGGCCTCAGTATACATTCTGTCTATCTCTGATATAACCGGTAGAATATCTACTCCATTATTATCCACTGCGGAAATCGGTGGTTTTGGATCTCTGATGGTGTATACCTTAAACGGGTATGGCTGGGCAAATTTCGTCATCGTTGGCGTATATAGCTCAGTACCTTGGGGATGGTCAACCACCAAGAGCTTGACTTGGTCGAAATATACTACCTCATCCTGGTCCTCAGCGAGCTCCAACCTATAAGTGCCGTCAGAGGCTTCAAGTTGAGAGCCGTCTATCTTAACATAGTCCTCTGACTTGGGGAGATAAGGTTGTCCAGCGCTGGCATCATAATAGCCAAGCCCACCGGGGGTATTGAAATCGGCAATGAACTCAAAACCAGCTCCATTCCAGGTGTAAAGATAAGGACAGGAGGCACTATGATACTTTGTCTCAGCTAATAGCTGTAGATAACCATCAATATCTATGTAATCGGAGAATCCGCTGGTATAGGTTTTTTCGATGGTGGCATCATGGTCGGCATAATGCAAACCTACTGACTCCCAGCTTGAACTGGTGTAATTCCAAATAAAAAGCTCCAGACCAGGCCAGCCCTGGTTAACGCCATAGCCTTCATGCATGATATAGAGCTGCGAGATGAGCGAAGGATCCTCATCTATCTTGAACTCAAATCTATGAAAATCATATTTTGCAGGATATCCTGCAGAATACTCAGCTCTATTGTCATCGGAAGCGGAAATCGCAGTGTATTCGCCAGAACTTAGTTCCTCATCGTAATCTGGAGTGGTATCGGCGGGCAACTGATCATCATATCCTTCGTACGCACTGTGTAGAAGTGGAACATCTGTGAAATCGTAGGGTTTGGCACTGGCAGCCCCGATTGGGGCAAGAACCATTACCAAGCTAACTAGTACAAAGAGAATTTTCCTTCCTTTACTCATCTAACCCTGTTTTGCCAACGCATAACTTTAGCCTTGACGATATTGTAAGGTGCTACGCCTGCCGTGTCAATACCTCGGAATTTGACTCAAAAGATTTCTAATCCGACACGGTTATGTAATCCTTTATCTTTTCAAGTGTTGCGGGGCCGATGCCGCTGACCTTAAGCAAGTCCTCGATCCTTTTGAAAGGGCCGTTTTCACTGCGGTAATCTACAATTCTTTGAGCTAGTACCTCACCTATCCCGGGCAGGGCTTCGAGAAGCCAGGGTTCGGCTCGGTTGATGTCTATCTTTTGGGGGAGTTCAGCTCCGCCTTCCCGTGGAACATAAAGCTCGATATGGCTGAGGTCAGCATCGGGTTCGACCCCAGCATCCAGAAGAAGAGCCTGTATGGTGTCATCTTCTCTCAGGGGATAGATGCCGGGGTTAGCCACAGCGCCGCCGATGTAAAGCTCCCCGCTCAGCTCTGGAGGCTCTGTTTGAGATAGAACGATTTCCACGGGCTGGCTTCGGCTGTGCTGCACCGCCAGCATGACGCCGCCAGCTATTGCGGCGATAACCAGAAAAACAGTTACGAATAGGTAAAATCTATCGGCACGGCTCATGGCATAGCTCCTTTCTCAATAAATAGGTTCTACATAATATTCTATAATAAAATCCCCTTCCCTCCACTACATTTTAAAACAGCCACTCCTTCTAGTAAATTCGTCTTTTGCGGAATAGGTTTTTGATGGTGCACAGCACACCCTCTTGACTTCACTATAAGCCTACACATACAATCTGGCAATAAGAATTAATGTTCAATTAAAGGAGGAGAAATGGAAGATTTGTGGCTAATCCTATCCTGGGGCTCACCTATTGGGCTTGGTATTGGCCTTGCTCTCATAGGCACCTTCGTCTGGCTGCTTGCCAAAGCTGACGAGATAAGTAAGCGCACAAGGGCATTTGCTAAGGAAAAAGGACTGGAGAAGAAAAAGGAATAACTGCGGTCGTTTAGCAACTCGAATCGTCATTGCTAGCCCTTCGCTCAGGGTAAACTCCGCGTGGTAACCTCACGGACAGCACTGGGTTTATCAGGAAGTGTACCATAAATTGCTCACCCTATGTCCCGGTGCTAAAATTGCTATATGGCGAAAGGGTCCAGCGTGATAACCGTTAATCGCAAAGCTTACCACGACTATCATATTCAGGAGAGCTTTGAGGCAGGAATCGTCCTCAAGGGTTCCGAGATTAAATCCATCAGGGCAGGCAAGGTAAATCTAAGTGATGCCTATGCCAGGCCAGAAAATGGTGAGCTGTGGCTCTATAATAGCCACATTGCCTCCTACGATGCTGCCAGCTATAACACTCATGAGCCAATCAGGCCTCGCAAGCTTCTTCTTCATAGAAAAGAGATTGATATCCTTGCCAGCAAGGTAATACAGAAGGGTTTGACTTTAGTGCCCCTTAAGCTGTATATTAAACATGGGGTGGCTAAGGTAGAGCTGGGGGTGGCCAAAGGGAAGAAAGTTTACGATAAAAGGGAGGCTATCGCCCGTCGGGACGCAGAAAGGGAGATGGACCGGGCGCTGAAGTATAGAAGGAGGTGACGGGGAACTAGGCTGGAACATGGGGGCGCGTGGGTTCGACAGGGGAGGGCCTACAGAATTGCAGGCTGAGGTGCCACTAACCTCATAAAACAAGTGGCAAAAAATAACTGGCGAACCTGTTTACGCTTAATGGGTCACATCTAACCTAGGCTCTCCTCGAAGTTTGGGATTAGGTGTCAGAAAAAATCGAGGCGCTCCAATCCTGATGCCGATAGGGGTTGGCTAAGAAATATTGGCTGGTCTAGCTGGATTCGGTCAGCAGATTAAAGCTAGATGAGATAAAAAGAGCTGACTAAGCTTGTAGGATATTCTGGCAACCTTCTTTTGGACGGGGAGTTCAACTCTCCCCCGCCTCCACCATTCAATAGTAACAACGCTGGTTCTTTGTGGCTAGCGTTTCTTTCTTTAGGGATTATACAAATTGGACCAACCCTTGAACTACCCATCCAAGAGGTAAACTTCGTAAGATTTTTCTGCTAACGAGACAAAATGGACTTCTGTTCAAAGGTGGACAGAACAAGCTATTGGTATCCAACAACCTATTATAATGTGACTAAAACTATTGACGATTTGATATAATGCGAAGTTGGGAAGAAGTTGTTAATATGCTTGCCGCTGAAATCAGCCATATAGCAAAGTCCTTTGCCGATAAGGTCGCCGTTGACAACCTGTCCTTCTCTGTAGCTCAGGGTGAGATGTTTGGCCTGATTGGTCCTAATGGTGCCGGCAAGACTACCACCATCAGGATGATGATGGACATCCTCAAGCCGGACTCGGGCGAGGTGACCATCCTCGGCGAGAAGTTGAATGAAGCTACCAAGAATAGGCTTGGCTACCTGCCCGAGGAAAGAGGGCTGTATAAAAAACTGAAGGTCCTCGAATCCATAGTCTACCTCGCCTCGCTCAAGGGTGTGGACAGGCACTCGGCCACAGAAAAAGCTAACGAGCTACTCACTCAAACCGGCATGTTAGCCAGCAAGAATAAGAAGATTGAGGAACTGAGCAGGGGCATGGGGCAGATTATCCAGTTCATTGTTACCATCATCCATGACCCGCAACTGCTTATCCTGGATGAGCCCTTCGCCGGCCTCGACCCGGTTAACACCGAGCTATTAAAAGGGATGCTCGCTGACTTGAGGAACCAGGGTAAAGCCGTAATCCTGAGCACACACCAGATGAACCAGGTAGAGGAACTATGCGACCGCATCTTAATGATAAACAACGGGCAGGACGTCCTCTACGGGGACTTAAGGGAAATCAAGGCAAGATATAGAGGTAATTCGGTCATCCTGGATTTTAAAGGTGAGCTGGGAGAAATACCGGGAGTTACCGGTAAGCGAATCCACAAAGGCTACACTGAGCTGATGCTGGACGGCAAGACAACCCCCCAGCAGGTTCTGTCCCATTTGATAAGCCGTGGCACGGTAATCAACCGCTTTGAAGTAGCCACTCCTTCACTTAACGAAATATTCCTGAAGGAGGTAGGTAAAAAATCATGAATAAGACGCTATTGATATTCCGACACGAATTCCTGCACATGATAAAGAGGAAGGCGTTTATTATTATGACCCTTATCGTGCCGGTCTTAGCCCTCATAGGCATAGGTGTTTTCCAGCTCATATCAACCGGCGAGCCACCGGTAGTAGAAACAAGCACCATCGGCTATGTCGATGAAGCCGGCGGATTCGACCAGTATACTACTCAGGGATATGTAGAGCTAGTCCACTTTGATACGCCTAGTGATGCCACGGCTGCCCTGCTTAACGGCGATGTTTCCGAGTATTTCGTCATTCCATCGGATTATCTCTCAACCGGGGTAATTAACCGTTATACCCTGGAGAGACAGCTGGAAACGCCCCCGGCCATCGCCAACGTCATTAAGAATTTCCTCACCAGTAATATGTTAGCCGATAAAGTGCCTCCCGAAACGGTATACCGGATAGAAGCCCCCTTAGGTCTGGTGACGACCAGACTTACCGAAACGGGGGAGGTGGCTACCGAGCAGGGCGGATACGGGAATGTTATTATCCCCGCTATTTTCGGCCTTCTGCTGGCCCTCTCTCTGATGCTTTCTTCCACCTACCTGGTGCAGGGGCTGGGAGAAGAGAAGGAGAACCGCCTTATCGAGGTGTTGCTCTCCTCAGTTTCCACCCGGCAGCTACTCACCGGCAAGGTTTTGGGGCTGGGTGCCGCCGGGCTGGTGCAGGTGGTCGTCTGGCTGGCCTCATTACCACTTCTCTTAAACCTGGCCTCATCTACTTTCGGCGGCTTTTTCAGCACGATACAACTACCAGCCAACTTCCTGGTGCTGGGGATAGTCTATTTCATCTTGGGTTATCTATTGTTCGCCGCCCTCTCGGCGGGCGTCGGCGCCATCAGCCCCAGCGCCCGGGAAGGACAGCAACTGGCAGGGATTTATACGCTTCTCGTCTTTGTCCCCCTCTGGTTTGCATCCTTACTGTTTGTATTCCCAGACAGTCCCGTCTGGGTAGTGCTGACCATTTTCCCTATCACGGCTCCCATTGCAGTGATGCTGAGGCTAGGCGTAACTGGTATTGCCGCCTGGGAACTGGCGGTCAGTTTAGCCGTGATGGTGCTCTCCATCGTTTTGGTTATGTTCTTGGCAATCAAGATTTTCAGGATTTACCTGCTCATGTATGGCAAAAGACCTAGTTGGGGAGAAATCATCCAAAACCTCAGGAGCGGATAGCCTACCTATTGTCCAGTACCGCCCACCAAAGGGGATTCGAACTGATTCGTCGGACTTTATCATTATGCTGTATCACTAAGCTGCGGTGGGATGGCTGACTTCCATGATAAAATCCGGTCTTTCATTACTTCAAAGTTCGGAGAGATAGGATATGTATGGAGACGCCAATAGCGATTATGACCAGAATCAATTTTAGTGCAAGAGTCTCCACCGCAAATGCGGCTGAAGCTCCGATTGTTATCCATAGTAGAGTAAGGGTTATGACTTTTACCCTTAGTGTAATCCCTTTTCTCTCTAGATAGTTCCTGATGTAGCTTCCAAACCATTTGTTATTCAAGAGCCAGCTGTAAAACCTTTGTGAACTTCTCGCATAGCATGCAGCAGCAAGTAAGAGAAAAGGAGTGGTAGGCAATACTGGCACAAATATTCCGACAATTCCTAGCCCCACACAAAATGTTCCCGCAATAACTAGCAATATTCGAAGCCAAGTTCGTATTGCCTTTGCATTGTTATCATTTCCCATAGAGAAGCCAACTAGTCGCTTGACAAAACGCTCTATTGTTTAGCCTTTTGCTACAAATTCTCCGGCACATGACAAATGTTGGCGAAGTTTCTCGACGTGGCATTTGCCTGGAGTGATTAAGTCGAACAGAACCGCCAAGACCGTCTTAAGCGCAATGGTGGCCCCGTCCCCTCACCACCTGTTAAGGTTTCAGACCTTTAGCTACAGCTCTTCCCAACTCCTTGTTGGCTTTAGTCAGGTTCTCAATCACCCGCTTTTGTATCGGTTTATCAATGTGCATAAGATCTGCGATAAGGTTATCCACCAGATGTTCTTGGTCCATCTTACTGAGGGAAAGATATCTCTCTTCTGCCTGTCGGAAATCATTCGTTTTGCTTATCTTCTGGCGAGTGACTTCTCCTTCAATCCGGTATACACGCGGAGTACCCTCTTCGAGAGCTTCCCCAGGCATACCACCACCCAGACTATTAGGCTCGTAGTTAACCGGACCGCTGAACTGACCAATCTGCATGGCGCCATCGCGTTGATTGTTGTTAACATCTACAACGGGTCGGTTAACAGGAAGTTCCAGGTAGTTCGGCCCCAGCCGATGGCGCTGAGTATCGGCGTACGAGAATGTTCGACCTTGCAGCAACTTGTCCGCCGAAAACTCGATTCCAGGAACAATGCTTGCGGGACAGAAAGCCGCCTGCTCTACTTCGGCGAAGAAGTTGTCTGGGTTACGGTTTAGCACCATTTTACCCACCGGCGTCAGAGGAAACTTATCCTCAGGCCACGTCTTTGTGGGGTCCAACGGGTCAAAATCCTGTTTCAATTCGTCAGCGATATCCATCAACTGGACATTAAGCTCGTACTCAACCTCCTCACCTCTTGAGATAGCATTGCGAAGGTCACGGGTAAGATAGTCGGGGTCGACACCGGCCAGGCTGGTCGCTTCATGACGGTCGAGGTTCTGCACCCCCAGTTTCGGTTTCCAGTGGTATTTCACATATACCGCTTTGCCTTCGGCGTTCACCCAAACATACGTATTGACGCCAAACCCCTCCTGCATACGATAACTTTTCGGCGTGCCGCGGTCGGAAAAAAGCCAGGTAATCATGTGGGTTGACTCTGGTGTCAGGGATATGAAATCCCAAAAGCGGTTATGTGCTGAAGAGGCTGACGGTATATTCGTATCTGGCGCACCCTTGAAGGCATGTACCATATCAGGGAACTTGACGGCATCCCGGATGAAAAACACGGGGAGATTATTTCCGACCAGGTCGTAGTTGCCATCCTCGGTGTAGAACTTGACGGCAAAGCCCCGGGGGTCTCTTACCGTATCTGAAGAGCCCCGCCCTCCAGTGACAGTCGAAAACCGTACGAACACGGGGGTCTTCATTGCTGGATCCTGAAGAAATTTCGCCTTGGTATAAGGCTTCATACTCCTGTAAACCTGGAAATAGCCATGGGCCCCTGCTCCTTTGGCATGGACAACCCTTTCGGGAATGCGTTCCCTGTCAAAATGAGCCATCTTCTCAATAAATTGGACATCCTGTAACAGTACCGGGCCGCGTTCGCCAACGGTCAACGAATTCTGGTTATCAGTAACGGGTACACCCTGATTCGTTGTAAGGTGTCTTTTTTTCATGATACCCTCCTCCTATTATTGTATCGGTGAAAATATACTTTCGTTCCGAATGTCAGTTCTAGACGTCTCCCTTATATTCTATTATTAAGATAATCTTAAGTATTGGTAGCGAAATTGTCAACACTACGTACTGTGAATCGCCATCGTAAATGGGACACTTGAAGGATTTCGGTACGATGGAGTCCGACTCTCCCCCGCCTCCACCAGTTAGTAGTAACAACGCTAGCGGTAAGACGTTAACGCTTATTTAGGATGGGGTAGTTCGAATCCAACACCCGCTACCAACGAAGAAAAAGGGAGACATCTCTGCCCCCCTTTGTTCTTAATCGCCGGCCACTGCTACCTAGCTAGTTTCTTCGTATTGAAATACCTCCTTAAAATTGTCGTTTATTGATCTTCTCTAGAGCCTCTTTTGCCGCTTTTCGAACATCTTCATCTGTATCCTTTTGAGCTTGGCGAAGAGCGTTTATTGCTTTTGTTTCCAAACCTACGCTTATACCTACTCCTATGGTTTCCCCAAGAATTTTCGCATTCTCAATTCGAAGGCTTCTATCCTTAGCTTTCAAGTCCTCAATCATCAGGTTAATAACCATCGCTTTCATCTGCATTGGATCAATTCCCATGTTCTCACCTCCTCCTTATTTTACAATTGTGCGTCGTCAGCATTTATGACACAACACTAGAAGAATTAAACACGCTAAGTATATCTTTAGTCAAGTATATGATAAAGTGCACTCTCTAGTAATGCGTAAACATTACGAGAATTAGGTACTACAAGTATTTCCGGTATACAATACATGATAAAGAGTAAGTTATGAGGGTATCAGAAAGAGCTCAAAGCCCCGTATCCTTTTACTATTGTGGTATTGCAGGTCTTATAAGAATCATCCAGATTAATTAGTAGAGTAGCAACTAAAAGACGCCTAGCGTTTTTAACTAGGCGCCCTTAATACTAACTAACTACTTGTGAATTCAAATTATCTACCATTGAACAAACATCGGAATGTCTGCCTTTTCATGAGTATATTTATAAGATCAATAGGCATTATAGTATTCATAGAGGTACTGCAATTTGTACGTAAAATTACTAGGTTTTTGTGATTTTTTCAACTTTTTCACACTTTTACTTTAGTTTTGTGCCACTTCTCAAATCGGTCTATAATCCCATCTGGAATACCCTTGGTACAAATTACAGGCAGACCAATAACCTCCTTGATTTTCTCCACTAGTTCAACTTGACCCAATTCGTATATTTGCGTTTCAAATAACAGGGCAAAACCGCCGTTCTCGTATATTAATTTGATGTAAGGCTTTGGCGCATATCTCATTATGAACAACGGCTTTATATTAAAGAAGGCACACATTTCTATTTTGATATCTAACTCTTCCTTGTCAATGTACCCTAGAGTATTTTTTATTTCGCATCCATATTCAATCCTGTCTCTTTTAAAGACGAAATCTAAATCGTGACCAGTTTTTGTCCAGCGTCTCCCTTTATATTCTTTTATTTTTGGCCCTGCTGGCATGAAACCGCGTAACGCTAGAGCCTTGCAAAACAAATCTTCTGCTCGGTAACCGCAACCTCGCGTGATATTATCCTGGGAATAACTGCGAATTACTTTTTCCAATTCGTTTATTGCTCTTTTTGGATACCTATTTGAACGATGAACAAAATAACGAGTTGAAGTGCCACTTAATTGTTCGATCCTATAATCCTTCAAATAACCAATTTTCAGTAATCCAATCAGAGCATTATTAGTTACCCAGTGAAAGTATTTTTTCTCGAATTTTACTTGCAACTGTCTTAAATAAAAGACGCTATCCTTGTTTTCTTCATATAGATCCCTTATTTCTGCCTGGGCTTCTTCAAAATAGGAATCCGGAAGGTATTGTTCATACTCCTCGGATTCTTCATAAAAAGCATAGTCATTTATCATTAACGTCGCTCGCTTATGTTAACCTCAAGGGTAAATTTCTGCTGCATCGCTGGCAATTTCATAATATATTGCTTTGCAAATCAAATTAATAGATTGTAACATGAGCTAAACTGGAATAAGCCAAAGTGGAAGGGGGTAAAGAAATGATTGTAGAAGTACCTGAGGTATCTCGTGAGCTTGCAGCTCTTGTTGCTGTCGTTTCGTTAGCTATGGTTGCTATAAGTGTGAGACTATTGCCACCCTGTTGGCGTAGATTTCAGTACTATCTTCGAACACTTTCTTCACCTGCAAGGAAATCAGCGTTCAGGTTGCTCGTATTATTACATCTACCTATCGTGTGGGCAGCGGTATTTGCTGGGCTTAGTGTGAAATTCCCTGACTACATGCCAGACATATTCATGTTTGTCTTTATAGGAACAGTACTCTTGGTACTCCTAATCGAGATTGGTGTAGCAATTAAGAGAAAAATCAAGAAACAAATTGCCGTTAAGGTAGAGCCACGTGCTCTCGCTTATACCACTGCGTTATCCTACTTGGCACATAGTGTATGGCTAAACATCGTTGCTATAATCGGCGTGTCACCAACTATGTTATTAATAGACATAGGTCCCTTTGGAGCTGAAAATTTTGAATGGGGTAAATGGTTCTTGTACATTGCCATTTTTGCCTTTTGTGTTGGTACTATTATGTTTGGCTTGACGCTAGCTTTTGATAAAGCTATGCACAGTAACGACAAGGGTCAAGAGGAGAATCAGAATTGAGAACCGCTATCTATTGCCGTGTAAGCACCGAAGGTCAAGAACAAGATGGTACAAGCCTGCAAACTCAGATGGAAGCCTGCCGGAAGTATTGCCAGGGTTGGGGGTACGAAGCCGGGCATTGACTAAGCGAGGCCTAGTCCACCAGAAACGAATAGGCGCCTGATTTGCACCAGACGCCTATTTCAATTTATGCGAAGCTAAAGTTTATTACCACTGGACAAACATCGGGATGTTTGCCATTCCATGAGTTATGTCTGTAAGATTTAAAGAAATTTGCCGGTCTTTGAGTATAATTCAGCAAAAAATTCTCTTATTACTACCAAGTAAGATTGACAGAACCTATCTAAACACCACTACCAAAGCCCGCCGCTATCTAAGGCCCGTAGAATAATTTCGGTGTGATGTAGTTGAGGTCTCCCCCGCCTCCACCAGGAAATTTAGAAGCGCTAGCTTTTCACTGCTGGCGCTTTTTATATCTGGATGAAGTTTAGTGATAATGCAGGCTGGTTTTAAGGTAATCTTCCCTTCTTCAACGTCTCAGTTGGCTCGAATACTTTGACACCAAACTTTTTGGCAAGCTCTTCGCATATTCTGGCTAATTTATCATACCCTATCTCCCTGGCAAGCTGGAAAGGACCGAGCGCCGCACCGCCACCATTAATCATCGCCTTGTCAATTTCGTCCGGACTCTTGACTACCCCTTCCTCGAGCAGTTTTGTCGCCTCGTTAACCTGAAGGGCAGCGAAGACAGTGGGGTCGAAATCCTCTTTCGCCCTGGATAAGTCTATCTCCGGTCTGCCTTTAGACCAGTCGTAAATGCCCTGTCCCGTCTTCTTCCCCATCTCACCAGCGTCAACCTTAGCTTTGAGCCAGCTGGATGGCTCGTGGTCGCGAGAGAGCCTGTCAGAAAGATTACGAGCGATGTGATAGCTGACATCCAGCCCTATGTAGTCCATCAGCTCGTATGGTCCCATAGGCATACCCGCCTTTTTCATCCGGGCATCAATTTCCTCCGGGGTAGCCACACCCCTTTCTACCATGAGGCCAAGCAGGATTTGAGTTGGCGCGGTGATTCGATTATAGATAAATCCGGCAGAGTCCTTCTCAATCCTGACCGGCACCTTGTTCATCCTCAACGCCAGGTCATATGTCAGCTGCATTGTCGCCTCGCTTGTCTTTTTTCCCTTTATGACCTCGACGAGCTTCATGAGGACAGGCGGGTTAAAGAAATGCATGCCGACTACCTGCTCCGGCCTCTTCGTAGCCGAGGCGATCTCCGTGATGCTCATAGTGGAGGTATTGGAAGCCAGTATGGCATGTTTGGGAGCGGCGGCCTCAAGTGCCCGGAAAACCTGCTCCTTGAGGTCCATAATCTCAGGAACGGCCTCAATAACAAAATCAGCGTCCTTAACAGACTCGGCAATATCGACAGAGGTCTGGATATTAGCCAGCATCGCCTTCTTGTTCTCTTCGGTGATTTTCTGCTTTTCCACGAGCTTATCCAGGCTCTCCTTGATTCTGGAAAACCCCCTGTCAATGAATCTCTGCTCGATGTCCCGCATTGCCACCTTGTAGCCAGCGAGCAGCGCCACCTCGGCGATGCCGTGTCCCATGTCACCGGCTCCCATGACCGCAATTTTCTTGATGTCTTCAGTTTTCATGTTAGAAACCCTCATTTTAATTTTTTTGATTTCGCCCTTTGTCATTGCGAGCGAAGCGTGGCAATCCCCTGCCCCTGCCCGAGATTGCCTCGTCGCCTTCGGCTCCTCGCAATGACAGAGCGGGGATGCTCCTCGCGCAGAAAGCTATTCACCGGTGAAGGTCGGCTCTCGTTTCTCGATGAACGCTTTTATCCCCTCCTTGGCATCCTTCGTTTTTTCTACCCGCTGCCATCCTTCCTGTTCTATTTTCAAGCCCTGGTCGGTAGTGGTCTCAAGTCCCCGAATTATTGAATCGAGAATTGCCTGCATGGCAACCGGTGCCTTTTTCGCCAGCGTCCTGGCGAGTTCTTTAGCATCGTCCATAACCTGCCCTGGCTGAGACATCCTGGTTATAAGCCCGATGCTCAAAGCCTCGGGGGCGCTGATTCTGGTGCCGAGCAGAAGCATTTCAATCGCTTTGGTCTTACCCACCAGCCTGGGCAACCGCTGGGTGCCGCCCCAGCCAGGTACAATACCCAAGTCAATTTCGGGCTGTCCTATTGCCACCCGCTCAGAGTTGACCATTATCCTGAAGTGGCAGGACATGGCCAGCTCACAACCACCCCCGAAGGCAACGCCATTAATGGCGGCTATCACGGGCTTGGGATACCCTTCGATGTGCCTGAACACATCCTGCCCCCGTGACGCAGCCTTCTCGCCATCCGGCGTTCCGACTATTTTCACGTCAAGGCCGGCGGAAAATACTTTCTCGCCGGCGCCGGTGATGATTATGGCTCTCACTGCTTTATCCTTTTCCCACCCGGTCAGGACCGCATCCAGCTCATCAAGCGCAGCCAGATTTATGGGATTTGCCGGCGGCCGGTTCAGGGCGATTATGCCGATATTATCCTCCCGCTCTACAATTAAATTCTCATAAGCCATGAGACCCTCCTTGTTTTGAGATTTTTCAACGGCACCATGATTTTTTTATGAAGTAAATCGCTATACCACTTACTTTCAGCCAGGCAGCTCACAAGGCGCTGCACCGGTAGAAACAAAGAATGTTAACACCCACGATAGTGGGTCGTCAACGGCTAAAAGGTAGCAGTTCAATTTTTCCGAAATCCGATAGCGGGTCATTTTGCCCAAGCAAGATGGCAGGTTCCGTCATATTAAGAGTTGGTAGTCCCCGCTCGTCGTCTTGTTGCTGAAAGGCGTGAAATGGGAATAGAATACTCACAAAAGTGAGCATGGTCGAAAATTGTGAGCTATGGACAATAGATGAGCGGTACGATAGTCCTGGGCATCGGCAACCGGCTGGGTGGCGATGACGCCGCCGGCACCCGTGTGGTGGACATGCTCAGCCGGAGACGGCACAGAGCCAAGGCTCTCCTCCCCACTGAAATTATGGCCGTAGACGCCGGCACTGCTCCGGAAAGCTATACATCGGTTATCCGCCAGCACCGGCCTGACTTGTTGATACTGGTAGATGCCGCCGATATGGGCTTACCCCCCGGTGCTCTGCGCATAATCACGCCGGAGAAAATAAGCATTTTGTCCTTTTCCACACACCACATGCCCCTCTCCATGTTTATAGCTTATGTAGAGGAATTTTGTGGAAAGATCCTGCTTGTCGGCGTGCAGCCTGAGCGGACAGAGACGGGCATGGGCATTTCAAAAGCAGTGCGCAAAAGCGTGAAGAAACTGGCTGAAGCTATTCTGGAAGGGCGGATAGCTGAAATTCCGCTGCTGGGGTAAAGGGGCTAGCTTTGCTCGGCTGGCTTCTCTGCGGCTCCGGCATCTGGTTTCTTTCTCTTCACTGAGCCCGGTAGCTCGCCGCTGTCAACGATTACCAGCTCGTCGGCGTACTTATCATAGTTGGATAGAAGAAACTCTTCCGTCATGGCCAGCGTATTCACCGGGCAAACGTCAACACACTGGGCGCAGAAACAACATCGTGAGATAAACACCTTGATCTTTTTTTCCTCAGGCAACCACTCGATGGCCTTGGTGGGGCATATCTTGTAGCACAGCTGGCAACCGATGCAGTTCTCCCGGTCGTAGGCAATTTTGCCGCGGAACCCGGGCGGTACTGGGACTGGTGGTATTAGCTTCAATTTGCCTTCCTTAATCATCTCCAGCAATTTGATGGTTGATTTGGGAGCGTATTTTGCCGGGAATTTGTTTGTCGCCGGAGTTTGAACGAGCTGCCTTAGCAATATCTTTACTATTCCCATATATTTCGCCTCACACTACCGTATCTGCCCATATCAATATTAGACCGACAAGACTTACGAGTGACATCGCGACGACATAGACTTTACTTGCTTGGTCAATCTTGAAACGCGCCATGGCAGCGCGTATCAACATTATACAAACAAACATCACCACAAAGACTTTGACCAGGAAGAACAGCCCATCCACAACCATTGCAAGAGCAGGTACCCCGGTTCCAATTACAGACGAGAGAGTGTACGGGAAGAACAAAGCCACTATTAAAGCCACCATGGCAAAAGCTCTTATTGCGCTTGCGATATAGAATAGGGCGAGGTTTCTACCAGAATATTCAACCAATAGCCCCCCAGCAATCTCAGTTTCAGCTTCTGCCACGTCAAATGGTATCTTGCCAACTTCTCCCGGCGTAACCATTAGAAGAACAAAGAGCAACATTAGTGTCCCTACAACTCCAGCCGGGCCCACTATATTCCATATTGGATTTGCAGCAACCGTAGATAACGCAAATGGATTGCTACCAGTAACATAACTTGTACGCCAGCCAATAGCAACTATCGCCATCGCCAGGGAGAATTCGTAACTCATCATAATAACCATTTCGCGTTGCGCTCCCACGGTGGCATATGGCGAGCTCGACGCGAACCCGGCTACTACCAGCGCCAGAGAAGGTATTACTAACAAGTATAGAAGCACTATTGCATCACCGAAGCTCTCAAAAAGTGCCTTTTGCCCGAACATGGGTATGTAGAGGAATAGTATAGCTGACCCCACCAGGCAGAGGATTGGGGCCGCCCTGAACAGCCAGCTAAGGGAACCATCGGGGATGATGCTTTCCTTCATGAGCAGCTTCCCGACGTCCCGGAAGGGCTGTACTATGGGCGGGCCCACTCTCGCCTGCATATGTGCCACCAGCTTGCGGTCAATGCCGAGGTACACCAGAGCAAATAGCGCCCCAACTACTCCCACGATGACCGGGCCACCAATTATTGTTGCAATGCTTGCTAGACTATTAGCTATCAAGTTCGGCTTCCAGCCTTTTTGTTTTTTCAACAGAGAGCTCATGCAACTCCCTGTAGCTAAGTAGTGATGTGTTCTTCGTTTTTGAGTCCACAACGATAGCTCTATTAGTACATGACATACAGGGGTCAATAGAGGCAAAGGCTATCGGAACATCAGCAATCTGCCCTCCCTTGAGTATTGTTGGTATCGCCATAAGATTCACATATGTAGGGGCTCTTATCTTCCAATTAGACAGGGTTTCTCTCCCAGCTTCCAATCGAACATAATGTACAACTTCGCCCCTAGGCGCTTCGGCTCGTCCGATGCCTTCACCCTCCGCTTTGGTCAGCATATTTAAGAGCTTTGCTGCCTTCTGTTCGACAAGTAGAGGGCCAGACGGCATTTCCTCTAGACATAGCTCAATGATTTCAATAGACTGCTTGACCTCCAGCAATCGGACAATTATTCTGTCATATACGTCGCCGACTACAGGTCCGGTGAGCATATCAGGGGTAATGGCTTTGATATCTAAATCAGCATATGCACCATAAGGCTGGTCCTGCCTCACATCCTTGAGCACGCCGCTCGCCCTGCCAGTTGGCCCGACTGCAAGCAGTTTCAAAGCATCCTCGGTGCTTAATATGCCGACATTCCTTGTCCGCATCCGTATCGTCCTATCATCCAAAAACACGGCTCTCAACTGCTCAAATATGCTCTTGTAGTAATCCAAGGATTGTCTAATCCTGGGAAATTGCTCTTCAGTAATGTCTCTCCGCACCCCACCAATTTGAAACATAGCCTTGGTAATCCGGTTTCCGGTCACGTATTCAATTAAATCCATTATTTCTTCCCTAACCCGCCAGACAAGATAAAACACGCTGTCAAAGCCAATCTCGTGAGCGGCAACACCTGCCCATAAGAGATGAGAATGTATTCGCTCCATCTCAGCGATAATGACCCTTATATATTCAGCCCGCTCCGGGGGAGTGATTCCCATAGCTTGCTCCACAGCCATAACATATGCAAAGGGATGGCATATATTGCAAATGCCGCATACCCGCTCAGCCAGATATATGTTCTGGATAGGGTTATTTCTATTCATACCAAGCCATTCAATGCCACGGTGGACCTGTCCTACAACGACATCTACATCCACAATCTCTTCACCATCAACGCTAAGGTCAAGCCGAATGGGTTCCTTCAGGGCGGGATGAATTGGACCCACAGGTATGGTGTATCTTGTTTTCGTCTCATCCACTGTCATATTTCTTCTGCCTCCCAGGCAGGACTCTAAGCATGTCCTGTGGTCCTGTCTCATCAGTCCTCCAGGGGTAAACACCCTGGGGAAAATCTTCGGGCAGGAACAACCGCCTGTTATTCGGGATACCGACCACTTCTACCCCCATCATCTCCTGGGTTTCCCGCTCAGTAAACAACGCACCGGGGATGATGTCTGTAATCGTTGGTATCTTCAGGTCGTTTTTTGCCAGGCTGACGCGTAACCCAAGTGATAACTCTTGAAGGTGATTTCCGTAGTATAGTGTGAAGTGATATATCAACTCAACTCTATCCCCAAGGTCAGCGGATGAGATTATAGCCAGATGGGGATATTCCTGGAGTTCGCAAATATGCTCCACTGCCCTTCTAAACGCTTCTCTCTTAACGGATATCCAGATTATTCTGAAGAGATTCTTTTTGACTGCCACCTCTCTTTCATAAATTCTTGAATCAACAAGGCTATCCCCCAGAACACCCTTAAAACTCTCAACTATTGCTTCCGGACTCAGTATTTCCATTTATGTTACCCCCTGCTTCCCAGCTTGCTCCAGCTTTACCCACGCTTTAGCCACTCCCTCTATAATTGCTTCAGGCCTGGGCGGACAACCGGGAACATAAACATCCACCGGTATAATCTGGTCTACTGGCCCCACCAAATTATAGGATTCATGAAACACGCCCCCTTCTATACCACAGTTGCCAACTACGATGACCATTTTAGGGTCGGGTACCTGTTCGTATACTCGCTTTACTCTTGAAGCCATCTGCCTCGCTACCGGACCCGTCACCAGCAATACATCTGCGTGTCGTGGTGAGCCAACGAGGACTATGCCAAAACGCTCGACATCATACCTGGGGGTAAGTGTGGCCAGGATCTCGATATCGCATCCATTGCACGACCCTGTATTAATATGATAGGCCCACAGCGCTCTTTTGAACGAGTTAAAGCCCATATTCTCTCCTTTTCATCTAAGTCAACGATGCAATAAGCAGTATCACCGCAGTCAGGGCTGCAATGGCTATAAGCCAGATGATAAAGTCATTTATTATTCCCGTATGGGCTCTTACAGTTGGGTCATAGTATTCCTTGAGTGTCTGGAAAAACCCCCAATATAGGTTGTGGGACTTTATGTGTCTTTGCTCTACAGCGGGTGGCTCTTCGCCCGACAGAAAAATCTCTGTTTGAGCAGTTCCTTCCTTATACTTTTTCTGCCCCCGACTTCTAAAAAGGCAGGCTATTGCTATCAAGATTACAAATGCAATGATGCAAATGACAGGATTCCAGAAAGGGAGACTTATCATTCGTGACACTCCATCATATTGAATCCTTCAACCCAAATTCTATCAAGAAAGCTAGTTCTTCGCTATGCTAGTTCGGTACCACGAGTAATATAAGGCCAACTAAGGCTATAGCTGTGGTAGTAATCCAATAGATGGTGGGAACTTGAGATATCTTCAGCCTGGCCACCGCCACTCTGGTCAAGGTCACAGTCAACGTTGTAACCAAGAACAACTTTAACAAGAAAAACACAAAATCTATAAATGAGCCAACAGGGCCGCTTATACCAATGAAGGGAGATAGGTCATAAGGGAAGAACAAGGCAACAGTCAGAGTGCCTACTGCCACCATCTTTGCGGCATCGGCAAGGTAGAAAAGCGCGAAATTCCGTCCTGAATACTCAGCTGTCAAGCCTTCGGCAATTTCCGGACTTGCCTCATCAATATCAAAAGGCACCGTGGCCAATTGACCCGGTGTAACCACGACTATGGAAAAAAGAAGCAATAGCATACCTATGATGCCGGCAGGGCCTACGTGGCCCCACAGCGGGTGTGAGTAGATAAAAGCGAGGCCAAAAACGCTCTCGCCAGGGTAAAGCTGATTTAGCTTCCAGGCAATGGCAATCGCAACCACAGCGAGCGGGAACTCATAGGACATCATGGTTACCATTTTTCGTTGCGCTCCGACGGTGGCAAAGGGAGACGAAGACGCAAAACCTCCAGCCACCATGGCCAACGCGGGAAGGATGAGCAGATATACAACCAGAATAAGGTCTCCGTATCCAGAAAGTACAGGTGTGAAAGTCAGCCCACCGAAAGGCAGGTAGAGAAGCACAGTAATCACGGAAGCCAAAGATATGATTGGCGCCGCATTGTAGAGCCAAGCCAGCGCTCTCTCAGGCTGAACCGAATCCTTAATCATAAATTTGCTCACATCCAGAAAAGGCTGTATTATCGGTGGCCCTATCCTGCTCTGCATATGAGCACTGATTTTTCTATCAAAGCCCTTATATAATAGGCCACAAAAGAGCCCAAAGGCGGCAAGACCTATCGTGCCTATAACTGCTCCCAGGGCAGTCCCGGAGGTAACAACCATATTATTGCGGTCCTTTTGGCATAGGATTCTTAATCACCGCAGAAGGGTCAGGAGTGGCAAGAAACACGTTCTTCGTCAGCTTGAGACATTTTCTCGGGCAGATATCCTGGCAAAGACCACAGAAACAGCATTTCCTAAGATCTAATCGAGGATAGGTTTTGGGATATTTCTCTTTGTGTTTTTCAGGTAACTCCACCATTTCTACAGCCCTATTGGGACATATCTCAGCACAGAGCCCACAGCTTACACATTTGTCTATGTCAAGCTCATGTTCTCCGCGATAGCCTTCTGGAATTTCAATAGATTCGTAGGGAAACTTAACCGTCATCGGCTTAGAAAATAACGTCTCAAACAACACTTCTATCGTTTTCATCATGCTCATCGTACATCACCTATCCATATCGGCAGGACAAATGTTTAGGCTCCAATAGATAGCCGGGATATCCGCTATTTCGGCCCCCTTCAGTAAATGTTCGAGGACAGGTATCATGTGTAAGAAATCAGGGCCCCTAATCTTAACCCTATAAGGTTCTCTCCCCCCGACACTTCTCATATAAACACATCCTTCCCCTCTGGCAAGCTCATTACGCACATACACCTCACCCTCAGGAATCTTAACGCGGGAGGGAGGCGTTATTTTTGCCGGTTCTCTAATGTTCCCTTGTGGTATTCTATTCAGGACTTGCTTTATAATTTTTATGGATTCCTCCATTTCCCTCCCCCTGATCAAGCAGCGGGCATAGGCATCTCCTTCCTCCCTAACTGGTATGTCAAACTCCAGCTCGTTGTATATCTCATATGGATCATCCTTCCTTACATCCGTCTTTACTCCACATGCCCTTAACACCGGCCCCGTTGCCCCCAACCTGATTGCGTCCTCTGTTCTTAGAATACCGACCCCTCTCGTTCTTTTAGAAAAAACTATATTGTCGAAGTCTTTCATTTTCTGCATCATCTCTTCTGTTTGATCCAGGACTCTCTTTATCTTATCTTCAGACCCATCAGGCAGGTCTCTTCTCACCCCTCCTGGACATATGTAACCTGCTGGGTAGACTCTTCCTCCTGTTATCAGTTCGAAAATATCCAGTATATAGTCCCTGTAGCCAAAAGCCATCTTAAATCCGGTATCGAAACCGAGGGCGAGGCTCATTACACCATACCAAATGAGGTGGGACTGCAATCTCGACAGCTCTGCCATTAACACTCTTATGTATCTGGCTCGTTGGGGAACCTCAATGCCTGTCAACTCGTCCACCGCCTCAGCATGCACTAGATTCCAGTTAAGTGCCTCTAAAACACAGACTCTATCTGATAACACAGCATTCTGCATGGGAACCCTGTACTCCATCAGCTTTTCAAATCCTCTATGCAGATAACCGGGGTCAGCACGAGCAGACGTTACCTTCTCCCCGTCTATTCTTAGCTTCACGCCGAAATTCCCAGACCCAGAATGTGCTGGTCCAAAATAGAAGTTATAATCGGTGTCTTCTGGGATAATTTGCTCTATGTGCTCAATCGTAATAAGCTCTTTCTCGTTCATTTGCTTGGTCATAACATTGCTGTCTCACGTATTCTTTCCAATCAAAATCTTTCCTGAATGGAGGCGGCCCATCCCAGTCCTCTAAGAAAAGCGGAGTTAAATCTTCATTGCCTTCAAATTCCACCCCGAAAAGCTCATGTAATTCCCTTTCATGTATCTGAGCATTCTCTCTCCATATAGAAATGACCGAGTCAACAATGGGATCAGTCCTATCCAACTTTGTCTTTATAGTCAGGAGAATCTTCTTTGAGTACGACCAGAGGTGATAAGTGAGTTCAAATGTCCCTTCCTCGGGCCAATCAGTCACAGAAATTGCCGAAAGATGCTCAAATCCCAGTTCCTTGACGAAATTGCACAATGCTATCAGGTTATCTTTATCAATCGTCACCCAGACTCTGCGCTCCCTCTGCGCTTTGCCCGCAATCTTGAATTTTGCGCTTATATCCTCTATGACTTTACCCTCTTTATGCAAAATCTCGGCCATTTCCCTGGTCCTTCATCCCCTGTGCGCCTTCGCAAACTTTCTCCCATGCGGAGGAACAGCCCCCACATGGTGGAATATCTTCATACAAGCTTCGAATACTGCCTCAGGCCTGGGGGGGCACCCAGGAATATAGATATTAACTGGAATATAGTCTGCCAACCTCTTAATGGTATTGTATGAGTCCCAGTACATCCCGCCGCTCATAGTGCATGCGCCCAGAGCAATTACAGCCTTTGGATCAGGCATTTGCTCGTATATCACCTGAGCTCTTTTTATAGATTTCAAGGTCTGGTAGCCAGCGATAAACAGAACGTCGGCATGTCTCGGCGTCCCGGTGATAATCATGCCAAACCTCTCCATGTCCCACCTCGAGCCGACGAGCGGAACCAACTCACAAAATCCACACGAGTTAAACCAGTTGAATATCCAGATAGCGTTTATTAATCTCTTCATCTTTGTCGCTTGCTCAACCACTTATATGCCTCCTACAACGAAGAGTATGATTATAACTATAGCTATGCTGGCTATTAACCAAATGAGATGGTCGTTTATTATCCCTGTGTGTGCAGTTATAGTAGGGACGTAGTATTTTTTTAGTCCTTCGAAAAACCCCCAATATATGTTATGAGCCCTGACATGTGTTTCCCCCTCGGATAATTTAGGATTGCCCATGAGGAATGTCTCACTTTGCACGCCCTTCTTATACGCCTTTTCCCCTCTACGTTGAATGAAATAAGCTATAAGCAGAGCCACAATAGCAGCAATAATCCAGACTACAGGTCCCCAAAATCCTGATGGGCTCTCGATCATGGCGTGCCTCCTCCCATAATTGCATTTATATATGCTCCTTGGTTTATTAAGGCATCTGTAGCCGGATACACTATGCGTTCAAGAACTAGTCCCGGGAATATACTGGTGAAAATGATACCTGCGGCCAGGATCCCCATGCCGATTAGCATTGATTTGGGAACTTCCTTAACATCCTTATATTCTGGTAACTGCGGCCCTGTGAAGGCCGATTGGAAAGCTTTGGTGAAAGAAGCCAAGGTTATGATGGATACCAGCATAGCAATTACAGCCAGGATCGGGTTGAATTGGTACACGGACTCATATATCAAGAACTTTGAAGCAAAGCCGTTCAAAGGAGGGATACCTGCAATGGATAGAGTCCCTATTATGTAAAGTATCAAGGTGAATTTCATATTATGGCCTAAGCCGCCCATCTTGTTGAGGTCTCTGGTACTGGTGCGGTGGTATAAAGCTCCGGCAGTCATGAATAGAAGCGGCTTATACATAGCATGATTTAATATATGGAAGATACCTCCACTTATGGCAGCTCTCCCATAAGTAGCTAAAGCTCCTGGATTGCCCAGAACGGCTAACCCAACCCCTACGCCGAGCCACATATACCCCATCTGGGATATAGCATGATAGGACATAAATCGCATCACGTCTGTCTGAAAAACAGCCATAGTAACCCCAACAAACATAGTGAGCAGCCCAATGATTATGACTATCCACCCCACCGTAGCGGGATCCAACGTAATTCCATATAAGGTAAAGCAAACCCTGAAAACGGCATACATGCAAGCGTGACTTGTTATTACTAGCATAGCGGTTATATTTGCCGGGGCAACGGTATATGAGTCCGGATACCACATGTGTAGAGGTACCATCCCTGTTTTAATAGTCAATGCTACTAGAAACAAGGTTAAGGCTATCTTGTCGAGCGTACTATATTGCATTGCATTGGCTAGAAACCCTATATTGAGCGAGTTATATTGGGCATAGAGCAAACCCACACCGAATAGAAATATGAGCCCCGCAACCGCAGATATGACTATATATTTGAACCCTCCCTCCACCGCATCGGCAAATCTTGTTCTAAAAGCTATCAGAGCTGCCCCAGAAATAGAAGCTATTTCTAAAAACACGAACAAATTGAATAAGTCACCAGCGAACATCATGCCGAAAGTACCCGCTACCATAAGCAGTAAAAGAGCATAGAACCTGTTCTGCCCTGTCTCACTTGCCATGTGAGAAATGGAATATATAGCTGCGGTTAAGGAAACAGTCGCCCAAATTATGCCCATGAATATGGACATGGCATCAACTTCCAGAATTATGCGGATAGGCACCATGGCTCCCCCGGGAAGAGTAAGCTCGGGAGAAGCGGCTCCTAGAGTATAGATGTGTATTCCGTTGAGGTAAATATCCCTGGCTAGAATTATAACCAGGAATTCTACAAATGCCAGACTGGCTACCACCAACACATTTCTAGCTTTTCCGCCTGCCCTGCCAATCAGGGGAGTCAAGAAAGCCACCACCAATGGGATGACTATTATCAGGATAGGAGAGTGCGTCAGCAGTTTGTCCAACCTATCATCCCTTCATCTTTCTAGATTTTTCTGAATCTAGGCTTCCGGTATGGCGGTAAATGTGTATCACCATGGTCAGCATCAAGGCCAACACTGCAACGTTAATGACGATACTGGTCAGAGTGAGTGCCTGGGGTACGGGCAGGACCATGGGTCCTTCTGGCACGTCGGTATAGATAGGGGCGTTCCCTCCTGCCCGGTAGCCCAGCGACACCAGAAACAGATTGACCCCCGACGCGAGTATGGCAATGCCCATAATGAGCTTAATCAAATTCCTTTTGAATATCATTATATAAAAAGACACCCCCACCAGCAGCGCTGCCGCTAGAAAGGGAAAATTGAGAGGAATGTACTCCATTATTCTTCCAGCTCCTCACCACTGGAAAATAGCGCCAGAGCCAGAACCACTGCCGAAAGGCCGGCTACCACCTTAAGGCCCACAGCGAGGTTCATCAGGGGAATAAACCCTCCCGTCCAGATATCCCCGGGGCCAGGACCGGTGGCAGGAACCCCGCCGAAGATTGGCGTGCCCACTAGAAAGTTATAGAAAAAGACAATGCCTATCCCGGCAAAAGCTAGGCCGATAAAGATTAAGGCCCCGGTGCTTTCCATTATTGATAAAGCACGCTCACGCAGTGATTTTTTAAGTTCCTGAGAGCTGAAGGCCACCAATAACATGACTACACCGGAAACGATGACAGCACCACCCTGAAAGCCTCCACCCGGGGTAAGATGTCCATGTGCAATAACATACAGGCCGAAGATGAGGATAAACAGGATAAGCTGGTTGGCCACGGTGCGCACAATCTTTGACAGCATCAGGAACTCTCCTTCCTGCGTTTCTCTGTTCGTAACAAAAGCAATACTCCCATCACCGCTGTGAATAGTATCGTGGCCTCCCCCAGTGTATCAAACCCACGGTAGTCAAAGACCACCGACGTCACCACGTTGTTGCTCCCGGTTTCTTCCTGGGCGTTCTCAATTATATAATCGTCCATATCAGATGGAGGATAGCCAAAGGGGTGGATGAACAGCAGCATCCCGCTCACCAGAAAGGCTACCAGAACAAGCAACACAATCAGGCCTACAACCTTTCTCATATTCACTCCATACGCTTGGTCGCTCTGAGGGCGATGATAAAGATAGCTACGGTCACAGCTGCCCCGATTCCCGCTTCGGCAATGGCCACGTCCGGAGCCTTCAGGAGATAAAACTCAAAGGCTAACAACAGACTCAGCACAGCCAGTGCCACGACCGCGTACAGCAGGTCCCGAGATACGGCGACAAATATGGCACAGACAACCAGTGCCAGTGGTATAATGATATGCAGAGGCGCGGCTTCAATCATTCTCTTTCCCTTCCAGGTCATCCACCACCGCCCTGGCGGGCTTTTCTCCGCTGCGATGTGCCGCCCTAGCAATGGCATGAGCGCCGGTGGCATTGGTGACCAGCAGCGCCACCAGTGCCAGCACTGCATGTATGCACATTACAGACTGAGAAGTCCCTCCCTGTGCCCAGATTCCGGCGGCCTGCATGATTACCGCTGTGATTAGGAAGATGGAGCCAAAGGTGGTGCATTTGGTAGCGGCATGCAGTCTGGTGTACATGTCGGGAAAGCGGTGGAGACCGAAGACCCCGATTAGATTGAAGAAAAGGCCAATGCCGATAAATATATAGGTTACTATGTTCAGCGCCACCACTAAAACTTGTCCCCCCCAATGAATTTGGCCACATACAGCGTCATGGTGAACGAGAGCAAAGCATACACGATGGCCACATCAATGAAAATCGTATGATTGAACATCATCCCCACAACGACCAGACTCGCCACCACCAGAGTGTTGGTGGTGTCAAAAGCCACCAGCCTCGTCGGCGCTCCCGGCCCGATAAGGATGCGTGCCACGGCGATGATAATACACACCGCCAGGACTATGACCGCCGGGAGCCAGTCAATCGGAAGCCAGTCAATCATTCCGCGATTCTCCTCGCCCAGTCAGGGAAACTTTGGCATATCGGATGGTAGTCTCTCGGCATGTCCTTGAGCACCTCAGGGTCAATATTTATCCAGTGCACATACAGTTCGTTGGTTTTCTGGTCAACGTCCACGCTCAGTGTTCCGGGCGTCAGGGTGATGGAATTGGCCAGGATGGTAAGTGACATGTCGTTCTTTAGGTTGGGATTTATCTTAACGATGGCCGGATTAATCCGCCCGGTGATGACACGGTAGGCCACATCAACATTGGCCTTGGCCATGGCAAAGAAAAAAGGGAACAGGTAAGCGAGGAAGGTAAACCACCGCACCGGGTTCAGCATGCGCAGGTCTTTGCCGATGAACCGGTTCCTGAGCAGGGCACCAACCACCACGGCGAGCACTGCCCCGATGATGAGCTCGGCATTACTCCATAAAAAAACGGTGCCGCTACCAATGGTGAGAAGGAGGTAAACCAGATAAGCGACCGCCGTTGTAATTAGAAACTTCATGCTTTACCGCGCAAACAGCTTCTCTGCTGAGAGGGATTCTCTTTCAAAGCTGGCTACCTTGCCGTAATAGCTTAGTTTCCTTAAAATCTTTACGTTGACATGCAAATGTATGTCATCCGCCGGAAATTGTCAAGCCTCTGTACTCGTTCAGGTGATTGGTGACACTTTCTCCTTTCTTTTATTTTGCCAATGTTGTTCTAGATATTCCAGTGGTGTAAGGTAGCCCAATGCCTGGCTCGGACGAACAGTATCATATACTACTT
>Ga0315543_1000126_pt1 | contig 95490 bp, 104 predicted proteins | sample SalMarSW160210MG_2_FD_203098 | JGI IMG/M metagenome (GOLD analysis project Ga0315543, IMG submission 203098) | Salt marsh sediment microbial communities from the Plum Island Ecosystem LTER, Massachusetts, United States - Salt Marsh Sediment SW1601-210 ... | reverse complement strand
ACCTGATCCTCAACCCCAACCGCGACTACCAACCCACCAGTGCACCCAAGGGGCCGACCTGTAAACACAGAAACGGACCGAACCCGTAGGTTCGGTCCGTTTCCTATGTCTTGAGAGATGACATCGTCGGGGTGACAGGATTTGAACCTGCGGCCTTCCGCTCCCAAAGCGGATGCGCTACCAAACTGCGCTACACCCCGTTACCCGGGCTCCGCTACTCTAGTACGCGCCACCCTTATGGTGGTACGCGCCGGGTAAACCGGTCGCGCGGGCGTAGCTCAATGGTAGAGCCTCAGTTTTCCAAACTGATGGTGCGGGTTCGATTCCCGTCGCCCGCTCTCAGGGAGAACCCCGACCTCAATACCGGGAATATCCGTCGAATCCCCGATGGCGCCGATCGTCTCTCATGGATACCGTGGTCCCGTGCCCGCGATCGAGACCGAGAACCTCACTCGTACCTTCGGACCCGTCACAGCCCTCTCGAACCTCACGGTCACGATGCCCAAGGGGGTCGTCGGCCTGGTCGGGGCAAACGGCGCAGGAAAGTCCACTCTGATCAGGATCCTTCTTGGCCTGCTCCCCCCCGATTCGGGAAGCGCCAGCGTCCTCGGCCTGAGCTGCGCCACCGATGGGGTGAAGATCCGCGAGATCGTCGGCTACATGCCCGAAAGCGACTGCCTACCCCTAGACGTGACGGCGACCGAGTTCCTGGTGCACATGGCCCGCATGTCCGGCCTTCCAACCGCCGTGGCCCGGGAGCGCGCCGCCGACACCCTCCGGCACGTCGGCCTCTATGAGGAGCGTTATCGCTCCATGGGTGGCTATTCGACGGGAATGAAGCAGCGCGTCAAGCTCGCCCAGGCGCTGGTCCACGACCCCACACTTGTCCTCCTCGACGAGCCGACGAACGGGCTCGATCCCGCTGGCCGCGACGAAATGCTTGGACTCATCTCCCGCATTAGCACGGACTTCTCCATCTCCGTCCTCGTGACCTCGCACCTCTTGGGCGAGCTCGAACGCATCTCCGATCACATCGTCGCGATCGAGGGGGGCGTGCTTCAGCAATCGACCTCGACGGCGGACGCCACTCGGTTCATCGGTGCGGTACTGGTCGAGGTGACCGACCGGGCGGACGATGCCATCAAACGGTTGAGGAAGAAGGGGGCTAAGGTCGCGGTGGTCGGATCCGCAGAAACGTTCGCCGTCGAGGTCACCGACGAGAAGGTGCTGGACACGATCCTAAGGATCGTGGCTGACCTTGAGGTAGGACTGGTACGGATGCAACAACGCAGGCACCACCTGACCGAGATCTTCCAGACCGAGAAGGCGGCGACCCATGAGTGACGAAGGGCCCACGGACGTCATCCACGACATCGGCTTCCGCCACTACGACGGAGTCAGGCTCGGGCGTGGGTGGATCGTCCGATCCCTATTCGTTGAGACGCTGCGCGGCGTGTTTGGCCTCGGCCGCTCCGCCAAGGGTAAGACGATGCCCTGGGTCCTCATCGGGATCCTGCTCGTTCCCGCCCTCGTCATGGTCATCATCATGATGGCGATTCCCGGAACCGGCCTTCCAATGCAGTACAACGAATACCTGTACGGCTTCCAGTTCATACTCGCCTTGTTCGTCGCCAGTCGTGCCCCATATTGCGTGTCCCGCGACCTCCGCGACGGGGTCATGCCCCTTTATCTCTCGCGGCCGCTAACCAACCGCGACTATGTCGTGGCGAAGTTCGGGGGGCTCTCCATCGGCCTCTTCACCGTCATGGTGGCACCCTTGACGCTCCTCTTCGCTGGCACCCTCCTCGCCCAAATGCCCCCCGGCGAGCAGTTCACCGCGTGGCTGAAGGGAATCGTTGTCGCCGGACTCCTCGCCGTGCTCCTTTCCGCGATCGGCCTCGCGATCGCTTCGGCAACACCTCGCCGAGGGATCGGAGTCGCGGGCATTATCACCGCGCTACTGCTCACGAATGGGCTCTCGGGAATACTCGTTCCCCTCCTACGGGAAAAGGGAGCCGATGCCTTGGCAAAGTACTTCGTCGCTTTCAACCCGTTCGGGCTCGTCGACGGACTTGGCACGTCCCTGCTCGGTCTCGACACGGGAAATGATCTCCCGCCGCCGACGACCGTCACCGGTGGCGTGATTCTGCTCGCCATCTTCGCCCTCCTGGTGCTGGCGTGTATCGCCTTAATCCTGCGTCGCTACAGAAGGCTCGGTCGGGTATGAGCACCATCGAACTCACTGGCGTTTCCCGCTGGTTCGGGAACATCGTGGCCGCGAACGACGTCTCGATGACGATCGGACCCGGTGTGACCGGACTCCTCGGTCCGAACGGCGCAGGCAAGTCCACGCTCATCGCGATGATGGGGGGATTCCTTCCGCCGTCATCTGGAACCGTGACCCTCGATGGCGCGGTGGTGTGGCGCAATCCCGAGATATTCCGGCGCATCGGCCTCGTCCCCGAGACCGAGGCGATGTTTGACATGATGACCGGCTGGGATTTCGTGCTCGCCAACGCACAGCTTCACCGCCTCCCTGATCCCGGGGCCGCCGCACTCAAGGCCCTGGAATCCGTCGACATGATGGACGCTAGTGATCGCGAAATCGGAAAGTACTCGAAGGGGATGAAGCAGAGGGTCAAGATGGCGACGGCACTGGTTCATGACCCGGAGTTGCTGCTACTGGATGAGCCGTTCAACGGCATGGATCCGCGGCAGCGCATGCACCTGCTCGACCTCCTGCGTCGCCTCGGTTCCGAGGGGCGGACGGTTCTGTTCAGTAGTCACATCCTCGAAGAGGTCGAGGATATAGCTGGCACGATCGAGGTAATGGTCGCTGGGCGCCACGCCGCATCCGGAGACTTCCGTCGCATCAGAAGGCTCATGACGGAGCGCCCGCATCAATACTCGATTCGCTCGAGCGACGACAGGCGTCTCGCCGCCGCGATCATCGCGGATGGGGCTGCTGACGGGGTAAGCCTGGGATCTAATGGCCTCGACGTTCAGGCCACGGACTTCGGTCAATTCGTCCATGCGCTGCCTCGCCTGGCTTCTTCCGGTGGTATTCGGCTACTCGAGGTCACTCCCGCAGACGAATCCCTCGAAAGCGTATTCATGTACCTGGTGGCGCGATGACGAGGTGCGGAAGGACGGCGGAACGATGAATCTCGTGGTGATGCGGTTGACCCTGCGTGGGCTGCTTGGGCGACGTAGGGTGTGGCTCCTGCTCTCGCTTCCGGCCCTCCTCCTCGTCATTGCAGGCCTCACCCGTTGGGGTTCCGGTGGCAATCCCGAGGCCACCTCCGCCCTCACGGGGAATTTCGCCATGGGCACGCTCCTGCCACTCATGTGTCTCCTTATCGGAATCGGCGTGATCGGACCGGAGATCGAAGACGGTTCGATCGTGTATCTACTCGCCAAGCCCCTGCCCCGGCGCACCATCGTCTTCTCGAAGCTCGTCACCGCCGTCATGGTCACCCTCGCCCTGGCCGTCCTGCCGATCATGCTGGCGATTGCCATCGCCGGGGACGAGGGCGGGAGGCTATCGCTCGCCTACGGTGCCGCCAGCGCCCTTGCCTCCATCGCGTATGTGACGATCTTCTTTCTTCTCGCAATCGTCTCCCGCAATGCCGTGATCATTGGCCTGATCTACGCCATCGTATGGGAGACCGTGCTCGGCGGATACGTGCCCGGGATACGGGCGCTGAGCGTGCGCCAATGGGCTCTCGCTCCGGCGGAACGCCTCCTGGGAGACCATGCCGTCAGTTGGGGCGTGACGTCGGAGGTGGGCCTCACCACGGGCTTCGTCGCTCTCGTCGCGACCGTCGCGGTTGCGACGATCATTTCCGTGAGCCAGCTCCAGACCCTCCGACTCCGAACCGCGGAGTAGACGGGATAGGGGCGAGGCCCAAAGGACCCCGCCCCATCCCGGCGACGCGAGCGCGAGGGGGTAGAAGGGGGAGCGCCCGCATCGCACGCCTAGGTTTCCGGCTTGCCAATTATTCGGTCTACCCTACGAGAGAATCACCCCCTGAACCAACCTATATGTTCAACCTTCCGCCCGCGCTACTCCCTAAAAAGGAATCGGGCGATATCGTTCTGGTCTCGTTCGAGCATCTCCCGCGCCATCTTGACGGCGTGTCCTCCGGAGACCAAACTGAACAGCTTCTTCCCCGATCCGGTCGCGGGCGGCACGACAGACATTTCGGCCTCGAGCCTGGCCCCGAAGGGACTCCCCATGACGCGGTACACGATCGTCAGGTGCCCGCCTACGACGTCCGCCTCGATCGTTGCCTGACGACCCGGCACGACCTCGGTGACGGTGAACTCTTCTGTTACATGACCGCCAAGAGCAAGCCTGGTCTCGCGGTAGCGAGTCCCCACCTCAAATCCCTTTGGACCGTCGATCCTCCGGATGGCCATGACCGCCGTGAGCACCTTGCTTGTGAGATCGAGGTCGGTGAGAACCTCCCAGATCGCCTCCGGAACGGAGGTGTACTCCCGTGAAACGGTCAATGAAAACCCCGGCATAATGCCTCCCCTGACGTCGCCGTCCTACCTCTTCCAGAATAGACCAGCGGTGATGGGGCCGCGAGCGCGAACAAGTATCATCTACACATGTCCGCACCTCGCGCACTCGTGCGACCGCGGCGGATACGCCGGGAATCATCCCCGCACGAATGGCTGTTGGCGGCTATTGGTGGATAGTGCCAAATAGCAGGCACGATAGTTCATGCGGTTGGTGGCTGTTAGTGGTAGTTGCTGAAATTCTTGCGGACTATTTGCGGACTCGCGGACCACGGCCATGAACTGGGCCCGCCTTCACGAGGTCTGTCGCGGTGGAAAGGCAATCGGGTCCGTCGACTGCTGGACCGCCTTGCGGTCAGGGCGGTCAGTCCCCGCTTCCTCAGTCTCGGATGTCGTCAGCCGTGTCGCCACTCGTCTATAAGGGTCTGGCCGTCTTCGCCGATGACGATGTGGTGGTGGCCCTTGACTCCTTGCTCCTCGATCAGGATGTCCGTGCAGGGCATGTTGTGATCCCGACTCCATCCAGCTTTGACCTTGGCAGTGATTCGACCATCGCTCGACACACTCTGAATGTCACGGCCCCGCTGTGCCTGATGTAATTCACGGGCTCGGGCGACCCGGAAACTCTCCCGCCCGGCCTCCTGGTCGAGACGCCGCTGACGTTTGGCGGCCGCCTCGGCTAGCGCAGCCTGCTCCTGCTTCAAGCGTTGATCTGTGCAGAACTCCTCGCATTTGCGCTTAATCTCGGTGACGAGGCCGTTATACCGCTCAACAGTGCGGTTGTACTCAGCCACCGCGCTCTTGTGTCGGTCGACGGCCGTGTCTACAACCGTCCTTGCGCTTCGAAGATCAGAGTTGAAACGATCGACGTCGTATTGAGAAGTGCGGTCAACGCGATCCCGTCTGCTCACGACCCTGCCAATTTCTGCACGCGCGCGGTCGACTTCCCGGGAAGTGTCCTTCATCCTGTCGGCGAGACGGTCGACTTCGTGAGCACACTGCTCCGTTCTGGGCATATTCCCCTGGTAAATGGGGCACTGGACGAAACTATCGGGCATCAGGGCACCGGCATCCAAACAAATCGCGGCCTGGCGCGACCGCGCGCGTGACGGCGACTGCATCGATCCCAGCTTCATGCGAATGATTGAGCAATCGACGGCAGATTCCAGTCAACACCGGAAGCTCCTGCCGGTTGGGGACTGACATGTCTCGACACTACTCCCGTACGACACTCGACACTGTGAGGGCCGACTTCGGCCACGCCAGCTCGTCCAACGACCGCACGAGTGCCGCCAAGGGCATCATCGAACCCCACAGGCGCATCGCATGCGGCTTCGGCATCCCCCGACAGGAGGCCCCACGTTCTCCTCACTGCTGGCGGGCCACTCCCACCTCCGGATCTGCGATGACGCACTCCAAGTCACGATCGTGATCCGTGATGCGTGGCCCATGGCGCGTGCCCTAGCCGTGTCGGCTCGGGCCGCCCGTCCGGTGCAGGGGAGAAGGCCCCGGCCGGGCCAGCGCGGTGATGTCGGCCTGTTCAGAGCCGCCGCCGTAGTAGTCCTGGGGCGAAATCTTCCGTGTCGGAATGTCTTCTGAAGGGTGATTCCTCTCTGCCATCCCACGTTAGGCTATCCTTACCAAATGAGAGGCAGGACATGAGCAAGCCCCCGCTCCGCGACAGCTCCGGTGTTGCGTCTGCCCCTGTCTGTAGGGCGCTGACAGCCGTAGGGTGAGGGCCATAGGCCCGCGTCGCCTCCCCCGTCCACCTCACAACCAGAAGGACCTTAAAATGGCGAAGATCTTCGATGACGTGACCAAACTCGTCGGCAATACTCCGCTCGTTCGGATCAACAAGCTCGCCAAAGGGGTCGGCGCGACCATCCTTGCGAAGCTTGAGTTCTACAACCCCGCGAGCTCCATCAAGGACCGCATCGGCGTCGCCATCATCGATGCCGCTGAAAAAGATGGCTCTCTCAAACCGGGCGGCACCATCGTCGAAGGAACATCCGGCAACACCGGCATCGCCCTTGCCTTCGTCGGCGCGGCCCGTGGCTACAAGGTCGTCCTCACCATGCCGGAAACGATGTCGAAGGAACGCCGCGCACTGCTTCGAGCCTTCGGTGCGGAGCTCGTCCTCACCCCGGGGCCCGAGGGCATGCAGGGTGCGGTCGACGCTGCCGAGAGAATCGCCAAGGAACGGCCGGGTTCGATTCTCGCACGGCAGTTTGAGAACGCGGCCAACCCCGAGATCCACCGAAAGACCACCGCCGAGGAGATCTGGAACGACACCGATGGCGGGGTTGACATCTTCATCGCGGGCATCGGAACGGGCGGGACGATCACGGGCGTGGGCGAGGTACTAAAGAAGCGCAAGCCCGCTGTCCAGGTCATCGGCGTCGAGCCCGCGGAATCGCCCATCCTCAATGGAGGCGAGCCAGGCCCCCACGAGATCATGGGCATCGGGGCGAATTTCATCCCCGATATCCTCAACCGCGACATCTACGACGAGATCATCGATGTCGACTCGGAGACGGCGATCGCCACGGCTCGGCGCGCGGCACGCGAGGAGGGCCTCCTCGTGGGCATCTCGTCTGGAGCGGCGCTCCACGCGGCCGTTGCGGTCGGCGGGCGGCCCGAGAACAAAGGAAGGACGATCGTCGTCATCATCCCGTCATTCGGCGAACGGTACCTCTCGTCCGTGCTGTACGCGGACCTCATGGACTAGGAATGCGGCCTTCAATGACACAGGGAGTAAACGGGAAGGACAGGGCGTTTCACCAACCGGGCCATCCCGACCCCCTATAGATTCAAGGTGAGGCACTGAACGCAAGCCTCGGACAAGGAGCAGTGATGGCGGAGCGAATAGGCATCCTCCGGAGGATTCGCGAGGATATCTGCACCGCGCGCTACCGCGACCCGGCGGCGCGGTCGAGGCTCGTAATCCTGCTCTCCTACCAGGGGATTCACGCCATCTGGTACCACCGGTACGCCCACTGGCTCTGGCGTCACGGGCTTCGCGTCCCCGGCAGGTTCGTGTCCCAGCACGCCCGGCGCGTGACCGGCATCGAGATCCACCCTGGAGCCACAATCGGTCGCCGGGTATTCATCGACCACGGGATGGGAGTCGTCATCGGGGAGACGGCGATCATCGGCAACGACGTGCTCCTCTTCCACGGGGTAACCCTCGGCGGAACCTCGATGTCAACCGGCAAACGCCACCCCACCATCGGCGACCGGGTGGTCGTCGGAGCGGGGGCGAAGATCCTCGGTGCCATCACCATCGGGAATGATGCCCGCATCGGCGCGAACGCCGTCGTCGTCAAGGACGTTCCCAAGGGCGCGACCGCAATCGGGGTGCCCGCCGTCGTCCGCGAACACCCCAAGGAGGTCGAGGCGAAGACCGCAGCGTCGTGCGTCGACGAAGGTGACTCGCACTTCTCCGATCCGACGGAGGCCTGGGCGGTCGAGCCTAAGTCGAGCCCGTCTATCTAACCACTCAAGGGCTAGGCCCCGGTCGCTCGCAGCATCCAGGCGGTCTTCTCATGCACCACGATGCGGCCGGTCACAAGGTCGGCCGTAGCAACGTCGACCGCATCCTCCGCGATCTTGACCAAGGGGCGGGCCGTGCGCGCAATGGTCTCGTGACCATCGGCCAGGTTCTTGACCATGGCCGCCGCGTCCGCAGCCTGCACCCCGTCCTTGACGGAAGCAAGTTCACGAAACTCGGCAAGGCTTCCAGGGGAGGGCTTGCCCAATGCCCTGATGCGCTCGGCGATCTCGTCGACGGCGTCCCGGAGTTCGATGTACTGCTCTTCGAACATCGCGTGAAGTTGTCCAAAGGTCGGGCCGGTGACGTTCCAGTGGTAGCCCTGGGTCTGGGTGTAGAGGGTGTAGGTGTCGGCGAGAAGCTTGGAGAGGCCCGCCACCAGTGCGGTAACGTCCTGGGCTCCGATGCCGAGGTTCGGTTCGTCCTTCGAAGGCATGAGCACTACCCTTCTCTGATTCGTCGTGTGTGATTGTCATATCTGATCCTACCTTCACTCCAACCTCCGAAGGCCGCCGCTCATTCCCATCGAGCGTAGCCTCCGGGCCGTTCCTCTCCCTCCACTCCTCTGCCTTCACCGAACGGTAAATCGTTGCCAGATCGTGTCCAAGACCACCTAGAAACGCCCAACCGCGCCTGCCATGATCGAGCAATGACAACGCCGTCGGGATACCGCCTGGTCGACCTGCCACGCGAGAGCCCCTGTCGGCAAATGCGCTGGCAAAGCGACCCAAGCGGCAACTGGGAATCCCTGCGCGCGGCGAGCGGTACGTAACGACAGCCTAACGGTCAGGCTCCCTCGACCTCACCTAGGCGATGGGAGCCGCTAGACTGTTGCGCGACGCAAGCAGCATGTCATCTGAGAACGCGACGGCACCCCGGGAATTCGACCAGGTGCGACCCCGACCAAGTTGAGCAGGTAACCGGAAGGGTGCGCCTCAGCGCACTTTGGTCGCAACCCGTACCTCCAGAGCGAGTCTCGCGCGATATGGTCTGTCGGACGCGGGACACACGCCCCTGCTTCGATCACCCTACTGGCGCTGCGAGTCGTTTTTAAAGCGCTTGTTAGCTCCGCACTGAATCTCTACCAGTCACCCAGCTTGTCTCCGAGAGCCGGCATTATGACCACGACCTCGAAGCCGCCCGTTGGCACCGAATGAACCATAATCTTGAGTGGATAGACCCTGCCTGGCTTCTCAAAAACAAGGTCGATACTGGGCCAGTCGACGTCGAGCGCGGTCCATCCTTCACTCTGCGCCCAATTGGCGACATCCTGCAGCGTCTGCTCTTTGCTCTCTTTGCTCGCATCGCTGAGCAGGGTCACGTACAGTTCAGTGCTCCCCGGGTTTTGTTCGGTGATTTCGTACCCCGCGATCTCGGGAACGTTGTCGAACTCGAGAGATTCATCGTCAGCCGGAGCGACCCCCGTCGAATCCCCAGCATCAGCAGTTGGCTCAGTCGCGGTCTCGGATGACGAAGCTGAATCGGCGTCCCCGCCGCCGCATCCGGCAAGTGAAAGCACCAGAACCATCGCAATCACAGGATAGACCACACGTATCGGATTCCAAGTTTGCATGAATGACTCCTCATATCCGTGGACATAACGGATAGCCGCATTGTACAGGCAGGACAGCCCCACGCGTGCGCTCACGCCCTTGGCCCCTGCGCGCGCCAGGCGGCGCGGATGCGCCCTGGGGGGCGCTGGGGCGGCGTGTGCGCCACGTGGCCGCTGACTGCAGCTGTCCATCGGGTCCTCGGCTAAGGACCTCCTCATACATGCGGCAGGGGCCGAAACGTCTAGCAGAGGCCCCTCTAGGTCAAGTCCATTTGCGTGGTGTATAGCGCTGCCGCGTGATTCTTGGATTTGTTAGGCGCTGAGGGCGCCAAGTTCGGTTGTGGGTTCCTCCTTGTCGGTCGGGACGAGGGTGAGGTGGGAGCGGCCCAGGACGTCGAGGCCGAGGTAGCTGCGGCCTTCGATCCACTCTTCGTACTGCTCTACCAGATCTGCCGCCAGATCTACTTCGGGAAACCGGTGAAGGCGAGCACGTCTGCTCGGGCGTCTTCGAAGTGGGTGACGACGGCGGGGAGCTTCTCCTCGAATGCGTTCAGCACCCGGTCGAACTGAGCGTGGACGGCGTCCGCGTCGGAGGTGACGAGTTTCACGCCAGTGAGGCCACGTGCGGTCAGGTCGCGGAAAAAGCCGAGCCAGCCGGCACCGCCGCCGAAAGAGTGAGCGCTGCCACCTCGGACTCCTCACGCCCGCGCGATCACACGAACGGCGCGGGCGCAGTTCTATATGCATCGAGTCGACTGGTCGCTCCCCCATTCGGGCGCTAGCACGCGAGACTATTCCGTATACTCCATTAACGCTTCCTGCCAGCAGAACGCCAGGAACTCGGCGCGGCCTACCTCGGAGACACGTCGATCGAGGCGCTCACCCGCGCGGCCCTCATAACCGAGCACACGCCGGGTACCGCCCACACCCTCGGCCGCGCGATGGCCTCATCGATCGCGCCGGTCTGCAATATCTCCTTCTAGAAGGGGATGTTGCTGACGGGCGAGACGGGAGAGCGCATGGCCAGGCTCAGGGCGTGAAGCGACCCGGGGGTCCGCTCGTCGATGAGGGCAGCGGCCCGGAGCGACTCAAGGGAGTTGCCTCCTAGGTAGGCGGCACCCAATTCCTGAATGCTCATGCCGAGGTCGGCAGGATCGCCGATGGACCCGACCGGGGTGACCTCGGCCGTGCCGTCTACGACGCGGATCCGCCACACCCCGGCATTCTCGGGGACCCTGGCGTCGGTCACCTCCACTGTCACATCGCAGTCCGCCTCGTATCCGCGCCCCTCGAGGGCGGCCTTGATGTCCAGGATCCGCAACCACAGGTTGTCCCGGACGGTTGAGGTGAGCGACCGCTCGTCGACAAGCATGTGAAGAAGCGGCTCGTCGAGGGCGAACTTCGCCGCCTGGGTCACATCCATGAGGTCGAGGTCGCTCAACACCGACCACAGGCGATAGGTGGCCGCCGCCGCCGCGGCCCCCCAAAGGTTCACCTTGACGATGCCCTTGGGATTCCCATACTCCCGAAGGTCCTTCCTCTGGAAGAGCGCGAACGCCACGGGAGTTTCCCCCTCATAGACCGTCAGCATCCGCAGGCGTTCAAAACCATCGCGCTCCCCCTCGAGGTCAATGAAAAGCTCATGAAACAGGGCCTCCGGAACCTGTGAGAGAGACCCCGGTCGGAGAAGGGCCCCCTGAACCGCCTCGACGACCGGGAGGTGGCGTTTGATGTCGGCGCTTTCGAGCCTGACCGTTAAGGCTTCGGCCCCCGGGATGGCCCGGAACCGTACCCTTCGTTTGATCTTCACCCGCCTCTCGCACGTGGCGAGGCCGTATCCGAATCGCTGGTAGATCGCGCTTTCGGCCGCATACAGGATGCTGATGGGCTCCCCCCTGGCCTTCGATCGCTCGAAATGATCGGCGATCATTGTTGTGAGGAGGCGGCGACGTCGGTGTCCTGGATGGGTGCCCACCCATGTCAACCCCGAGACAGGAATCGACTTCTCACCGGAGACCCTCATCTGAAAGGCATGGGACGAATGGGCTGCGACGAGCGTGCCTGCCTTGCCTCGGGAGGGGTCGGCGATCTCGATCCCGCGACCCCGCTCCCAGGGATACATGTCAAGGAAACGCTCTGCGAACTTCTCCTGTGCCTCAAAGGCGAATGCCCAAGCGGTGATGTCAAAGGTCTCAACATCGCGGTCCCGGCTGAGGTCGACGAGGCGGTATCCGTGGGGAAGGGTAGAGGCCTTCGGTTGCTTGGTCACCCTTACGATCATGCCGGGTTGGCTTGGAACAGACAAATCTTAGTGCGCATTTGTGGCAATTAAGACGTCGAGCCGCGCCCCGCCTCGTACTCGGCAAGTTGAGCGATGCGCCTCGCGTGCCGCCCATCCCCCGTGAATGGCTCATCGATGAAGGCATAGACGATCTCCAGAGCCTCCTTGAGGCCGTGCTGCCGGGTCCCTATCGAGATGACATTGGCGTCGTTGTGGGCGCGTGCGAGCCTAGCGGTCTCATCGTTCCAGGCGAGCGCTGCTCGTACCCCCACCACCTTGTTGGCCGCGATCTGCTCGCCGTTTCCCGATCCCCCCAGGACGACCCCGAGCGAGCCCTGATCCTCAGCAACGGCCTCACCCACAGAAAAACAGAAGGCTGGGTAGTCATCCTCCGGGTCGTACCGGAAGACCCCGTGGTCTATCACGTCGTGGCCCTTTTCCTGCAGCCTCTCAACAAGGATCTGCTTGAACTCGTATCCGGCGTGGTCGGCGGCAACATGTATACGCATGGCGCCCATTGTGCCAGCCCGAATAGGCCCGGCGAAGTCGGGCGCGCCGCTCACCTAGGCTGGGAACATGACTCCCGCTCCCGCCTCCCGTTCAGGTATCGATATTGAGGCCCTCTCCCCGACCATTCGTCCGGGCGATGACTTCTTTCGTTACGTCAACGGCCCGTGGCTCGAGACCCACAAGATCCCGGCAGATCGGGCGGCGGACGGGCACTTCCACCACCTCCACGAACTCGCCGAGAAACAGGTCCGTACCATCGTCAAGGAGGCTCCACCGGACAGCCAGATCGCAAGCCTGTTCGCCTCGTTTATGGACGAGGATCGGTGCGACTCCTTGGGGACCTCCCCCTTGGCCGCAGATCTCACCTTCATCGAATCTGCCGATTCGCCCGATGGCCTCGCTCGCGTCCTGGGGGAGCTCGAGCGGTCCGGCGTGGCAGGCGCCATCGGCCGGGAGGTGTGGGCGGACTCCGGGGACCCCGACCGCATGGTCCTATACCTGGGCCAGGGCGGCATCGGGTTGCCGGACGAAGCCTTCTACCGCGAGGACCAGCACGCAGAGATTCGGTCAGAGTATGTTTTCCACATCGACCGCATGGCCCACCTCGCGTCCGATGCCCTGGGGAAACAGGCCTTCTCAGGGGAGAGCGTCCTCAGCCTTGAAACCGCCCTCGCCGCCCACCACTGGGACCTCATCAAGTCCCGCGAATGCGATCTCACCTACAACCCCACTACCCTCGCGGAACTGGAGGCCTCCTCCCCCGGTTTCCCCTGGCGGGTGTGGGCTGACGCCATCCGGCTTCCGGAGGCGGCGAGGGACAAACTGGTGGCCCAACAACCATCCTTCTTCGAGGCCCTGGGCGTCGCGTGGCTGGAACAGCCCCTTGAAACCTGGAAGGAGTGGCTCCGGTGGTGCGTCGTCTCATCGCGCGCCCCCTTCCTCACCACCGAGATCTCGCACGCAAACTTCGACTTCTACGGCACGGTTCTGACAGGCGTCCCAGAGCAGCGTGCTCGGTGGAGGCGTGGCGTCGGCCTGGTCAACGGAACCCTTAGCGAAGTGGTGGGGAAGGAGTACATCGCTCGCCACTTCCCGCCGGGCCACAAGGCCCGCATAGACGAACTCGTCTCCAACCTCGTCGAGGCGTACCGCCAGTCGATCACGTCGCTCGACTGGATGACCGAGACCACCAAAAAGAAGGCCCTTGAGAAACTCGACCAATTCCTCCCCAAGGTCGGGTACCCGAACAAGTGGCGCGACTACTCGGCCCTCATCCTCGACCCTACGGACCTTGTCGGAAACATCCGACGCTCGTCGGCCTTCGAAGAGGATTGGGACTGGGGAAGGCTCGTGAAGCCGACCGATCGCGAAGAATGGTTCATCGGCCCCCAGGTCATCAACGCCTTCTACAACTCCAATGGGAACGAGATTGTCTTCCCCGCCGCGATCCTCCAGCCGCCCTTCTTCGACGCCGACGTGGACGACGCCGCCAACTATGGCGCAATTGGCAGCATCATCGGGCACGAGATCGGGCATGGGTTTGACGACCAGGGGTCGAAGTTCGACGGGAAGGGGCGGCTCTCCGAGTGGTGGACGGATGAGGATAAGGCGGCCTTCACCGAGCGGACGACGGCCCTCATCACCCAGTTCGACGCCTATTCACCCGCCCAACTCGGCCCGGAACACAAGGTCAATGGCGCCCTCACGATCGGCGAGAACATCGGCGACCTGGCCGGTCTGGAGATCAGCCTCAAGGCGTACACAATCGCGTGCGGCGGCTCTGTGGACGATGCGCCCGTGATCGATGGCTTCACCGGCCCCCAGAGGTGCTTCCTGGCCCATGCCGCCTCAGAGCGGACCAAACGACGGGACGAGGCCCTCATCACCCAGATCAACTCCGACCCGCACGCACCGGAAGAATTCCGTATCAACGGTGTGGTCCGTAACGTCGACGCCTGGTACGAGGCGTTCGGGGTGGGACCGGAAGATGCCCTGTGGCTCGACCCGGAGGAACGCGTCCGAATCTGGTAGGCGGCGAGGCTAGACGGCCACGTCCCACTTGAGGACGACGGGAGCCTTGTGATCGGAGTTGTCGAGGACGATGTGGGCGGCATGCTGGGGCTTCGCTTCCTCGCGGTAGAGGGCCTGGCCGGGGAAGTATCGCGCACGATAGCGGGCCTCGACAGCCTCGGGGGAACCGAAGACAACCGCGTCTCGTGCCTTCGCCCGATGGAGTGTCACTTCCTCCGGCACGTGAAGGTAGATCGAGAGATTCCACCAATGCCGGAGTTCGGGGCGCAACAGAAAAACCCCGTCGAGGAGCAGAGTGCAGTACTGGGGTACAAGCACGGGCTCGGAGTCGACGGGGCTATCGCTGGGTAGGTCGAACACCCTCGTGCGGACGGTTGGGTCTCCGCGCGCAAAAGGTTTCAGCAGGTGCTCCTCCAACGCTGCGTGGTCGAATGAATCGTAGTAGTACCCGTGGGGGGAATCCATCCCGCGAACCATCCGAACACTCTGGGGATGGTGGAAGCCGTCGATCGAGGCTCGCAGCGTTGGTCGAGTCAGGACATCGGCTAGGTGGTGGGCAAGCATCGTCTTTCCGGAGGCGTCGGGTCCATCGAAAGCCACGAGAACCCGCCCGGATCGTCCGAGAGCACCGATTGTCCGGCCAAGGTCCTCGAGGATCCCCACTACATAATCGTACCTAGTGTCGATCGTGGGTGCAGGTTGAATTCAACCAATCGTGGAATGATGCCGTCCATAACCACACCCGCGCCCGTACTTCCCCTCACGACGGCGATTGGCTTTCTAACATCCGCCTTCGCGGTGTGGCGCATCCCCGAACCGATGCTCGCCAGATCGACCGCGCCAGGGACCTCTGACGCGAGATTACAGAAGGCCTGAACTTCGTCCGGCATCACCCGCTCGTCTCCCGCTTGGGGCGATCGTTGGTGCCCTCACCGGCCCCTCCATTGCTAGACGCTTGGGTGAAGGCCACGCGGTACCCATGACGGCGCTGCCCGAGGAAATTGCGTCGTTCAGCATTCCGCTCTCCATGGTCGTACCCCGGCCCGTTGACCCCTATGTGGTGGGGGTCGGAGGATTCGTCGTCCTCTTCGCGATCCTGGCCTTCAACGTCTGCCAGGTGAGCCTCCGCCAACGGGCGTGCCCCCCCTCATTTACTCGGTCGAATGAATGCGACCGTGAGGTTCGCCGTGTGGGGCGTCATCCCGATCGCGTCATTGCTCTCTAGCGTGGTGACCAACCTATACGGGTTGCAGACGACGTTCTGGATTGGCGCGATTGGAGGGTTGTTGGGTACGGGCTTCGTCGTGTTCTCTCCCCTCTGGAAACTCAAGAAGATGGATGCCTTTGTCTACAACGCCGTAGCGGAGGCCCTCGCCGAGACTCCATCCCCCTTGCCCTGATGGGGCGGGACGAGTGTCGCGTCTGGGAGCCCAGCGGTCTCGCCTTCGGCGGGTACCTAGCACTCCAAGGAACGAGAGGATCGACTCCTCCAGATCGCGCCCTATCTCACCAAGTGATCTGAACGATCCGACGGGTATCGTAGGGGCATCGTGCAACTCCTCGGGAAAGGGTGCCCTCATGCGCAATGTACGTGACCATGCAGGCGCGAGTCTGATCCTTCGGCCAGGCCCCATGATCGTTGTTGGGGCGTTTGCCCTCGGCCTCACGCTCACGGGCTGCTCGTCCTCGGATGCCGCGCCGAGCCCCAGTGACTCGCCGGCCGGGTCCGGCCCCACGGCTGGCCCCGTGGGCATTCCGGATCCCTGCACGCTCCTCAGTCCCGCCGAGATCGAGGCGGCCACCGGCGTCGCGTTCCAGGAGGGTGTCTTCAACACCGACATCTCCACCGACTCCCAGTCCATCTGCGACTGGCATCCGGTGGATGGCGTCTTCCCCCTGGTTCAGGTCCTGGTGTCGCCCGGCGCGGCAACCGTGGCCGCCCAGCGGCAGTCAGCCGAGGCCATCATGGGGGCGACGACAGACGTCGCCGTGACGGGCGGACAGAACGCCTACACCGTCGCGGGGGGAAGCATCCTCGGCATGACGGTCGACGACAACTTCATCCAGGTGTCCTTCATGACCGCCGACCCCGACGACGTCACGACAACGACGGTCACCCTTGCCGAGACGGTTGCCGCCACGTTCTGAGGCACGTGCTAATGCACTCCCAATATGGCCGCCATCCTCCCGCACCTCGTGCCCAGGCTCGACACGCTCGACCATCGGGGGAAAGCCGGCGACACCGCGCGACCGAGCGTCAGAGCATCGGGGGAAACCCATGAGTAATCCCTTCCGCAAGGACAACCCTCTCCTCGGAGTAATCTTCATGGGCTGCCTCCCGATCGTGCTCATGGTCGGGTACTACGTGGCTTTGCTTTTCTCGAACGACCTGTACGACCGCCTGGGCCTCGCGCCGGTATACGTCGCTCTGGCGATCATGGCGATTACGGGAGCTCTGATGACCTGGTCGACGGGGCGGAAGCACCGCGGCTCCTTGAGCGCAGTCGCAAAGTCGCAGAGATGGAGAGACACGACGGACTTCTCACTCGCAGAAGACGAACTCGCGATGCTGCGAGACCGCGTGATCGGCCCGGATATCGGTGGCGCGACGTGGGAGCTTCGGCGACTCGAGGGTGCGGAGGGCAGTTCGGCGGCCGGGAACCCGTTTGCGGTCGCCCTCGTGGCGATTGTGAACATCAACACCGTCAGGACGTACTACTCGGTGGTGAGCGCGCGCGTGCCTCAGACGCCAGAAGTCGAGTTCGTGCCCGATGGCTTCACTGGTCGGCTGGCGGCTATTGCCGGAGCCACCGACCTGGACGTCGAGTCGGCGGCCTTCAACGCTCGGTGGCGTGTGCGCGCCAAGGACCACCGACGCACACACGCGCTCCTCACGCCGACCGTCATTGGCGCCCTCCTGGAGCCGGCTCTGGCGGGTCACCGCATCCTCGTGGGGAAGGGACTTGTTCTTGTCGTGGAGTACGGCGACGTGGACTTCCGGAAGTGGGTGGCGCTCGCCGACGCCACGGGTGACCTCGCCGCGGAAATTCCGAACTTCACGGTCGACTAGTGGCACCGCAACGGCCGGGAGCACCTAGCCGTGCTCCTGCTGCTCGGCGGCAAGGCGGGCATACAGCCCACCGGCGGCAAGCAGTTGCCGATGCGTCCCGGACTCGACGATGCGACCCGCCTCAAGTACGTGGATGACGTCCGCGTCCCGGATGGTCGAGAGCCGGTGGGCAACCGTGATGGTCGTGCGCCCGCGGGCGGCCTCGTCGAGCGCGGCCTGGACCACCTTCTCGGAGACCGTGTCAAGAGAGGACGTCGCCTCGTCGAGGAGCAGGACCTCTGGATCCTTGAGCAGCACCCTGGCGATCGCGATCCGCTGCTTCTCCCCGCCCGAGAGCCGATACCCCCGCTCCCCGACGACCGTGTCGTACCCGAGCTCGAAGCTCGCGATCGTGTCGTGGATGTTCGCGGCGCGGCAGGCGGCCTCGAGTTCAGCGTCGGTTGCGTCCGGCTTGGCGTAGCGTAGGTTCTCGGCGATCGTCGCGTGGAACAGATAGGTCTCCTGGCTGACGATGCCGATGTGGTCGATGACGGACTCGTGCGTGAGCCGCCGGACGTCTGCCCCCGAAAACAGCACCGCCCCGTCGGACGTTTCGTGGAGCCGCGGCGCCAGGTACACGATCGTCGTCTTCCCTGCCCCGCTCGGCCCGACGAACGCTACGTGTCGACCCGGCTCCGCGACGAACGAGACCCGATCGAGCGTCGGCCGAGATTTCGGCTTGGCGTCCGGGTATCGGAAGGTGACATCCCTGAACTCGATCCGCCCGATCGGCCCAGGGGCGTCGGTGACCACGATCGCATCGGGCGCATCCTCGATGGCCGGCACCAGGTCCAGGTACTCGAAGATCCGAGCGAAGAGGGCACGCGACGTCTGGATGTCGAGCGCCACTCGCATCAACCCGATCAACGGGAAGAGCAGCCTCCCCTGGACGGCGGTGAACGCCACGACCGTCCCGGCCGTGATATCGGCACCCCCCGAAATGAAGTACCCGGAGGCAAGGTAGATGATCGCCGGCACGCTCGACATCAGGATGGTGACCACGGCGAAGAACCACTGACCGCTCATCGTCTGCCGCACCTGGAGCCGGATGAGGTTGCGGTTCTCCTTGGCGTACCGTTCGGTTTCCAGGTGCTGCCGGTTGAACGCCTTGGAGAGCATGATGCCGGAGATAGAGAGGGTCTCCTGGGTGATCGATGTCATCTCGGAGAGGGATTCCTGGGTCTGGCTTGCGATGCGCGCCCGGATCTGCCCCACCCGCTGCTGGACCACTACCAGCACCGGCATCAGCACCACGGCGATGAGGGTGAGATGCGGATTGAGCACGATCATTGCGGTGAGGGACGCGGCCACGGTCACGACGTTGCCGAGGATGCTCGTGATGGTGCTGGTCAATACGCCGGAGACTCCACCGACGTCATTCTGGAGGCGCGACTGGATGACCCCGGTCTTGGTCCGGGTGAAAAACGCGAGATCCATCGCCTGCATGTGGGAGAAGAGTCGGACGCGGAGATCTCCGGCCACACGGTTGCCGACGGAGGCGGTCAGCCACGTCTGGAGCACCCCAAGCCCGGCGTTGCCGACGAACAGGGCGATGGTGAAGACGACGAGGCCCATGAGCAGGCGGAGGTGTGGGCCGGAGCCATCCGCGGGGAACAGCGCTCGGTCGAAGATCCGCTGAACGATGAGCGGGGGTACGACGGTGACGGCCGCGGTCACGACGACCAGCACCCCGGTGAGGATGATGCGGGTGCGGTAGGGGGCGAACATGCGGATGACCCGTCGCCACAGGTGTGGGATCCGGGGCGCCTCGGCGTTCTGGCGGCGCTGGGCCTCGATGTCGACCCGCATGACGCGTCCCCGCCCACCACCGCCACCGAATGCCATGGTCCGACTCTAGCCGCGCGGCCGAGGGCGACGCCGGACATCAGGGACATCACCGATGCGTCGAGTGTCGGAGTTCCCTAGGGTCGAACATGAAGGAGAAAGAGCATGGGTGAAGACACCGAAACGTGGGCGGACAAGGGCTTGTTCCGGAACGCCCTAGCGGCCTTATTGGTCATCCATGGGTTGATCCACGCCGTCGGTCCGCTGGCGACCTGGGGACTGGTTGAGTTCGAGGACATCGACGGTGAGCCTACAATCGGGCTTTCGGATGGAGTTGCCGATGTCCTCGGAGTGCTCTGGCTGGTCGCCCTGGTGGCATTAGTGGCCGCCGGGGTCGCGGTGCTGCTTCGTCGCGGGTGGTGGAGAGGAGTCGCCCTGATCGGCGTGGTGATCTCCCAGGTCTTGGTCGTGTTGTGGTGGGAAGGCGCCTGGCGCGGCACGATCGCCAATGCCCTGATCCTCGCCGCCATCTGGAACACGCGGCACGGTCACCCCGTTGTCGCGGTCGAGCCCCTTGCCGATCACCCACGCAAGTAGTGAGGCTGGGGTCAGGTACCTCCAAGCACCCTTAGCACGGCGATCCGGTAGGCCTCCCAATCCTCACTACTCGCGTCACCGTCCGGAGGCTCCATCCGCTCCACGGCCTTTCGTGCGACGGTGAGCGCCGCAGCGGCGGCGCGGGAGTACATCACCTCGGCCGGGAGGTGAGGCTGGCTCGACCGACGCACAGGCCAGAGTTCCTCATGTGCCACCCCGATCGCCCGGGCCACCTGGTCGACCAGGTCGGCCTTCGCGTCGTACTCAGGTGGGGACCCCATGCTGGGGTCAATCCTCGGTGACATCCTTCTCATGCTCGTGAGCCTGCTTGATGTCGGCATCGAGCTGTTCGGCCATGCCTTCAGCCGTCATCACCTCGTTACCGGTGACCTTGCCCACGACCTCTCGCGTCTTTCCAGCAATCTCCTCGGCGACGTTCTTGATCTTGTCAACAGCGCTCATGATGGCTCCTCGGCGGGAAAAGGCGTACCAACGTCACTCTCCAGCGTATCCGCCCTCTGACCCTGACGACTAGGGACGAGGTGATGATCGGCTACTCGAGCATGACTGCGGCGCTAGCCTCCCCAGAGCCGCTTGGCGTTGTCCGCAATCCCCTTGGCGGCCCCAGCGGCTCCCGTCGCTTCCTCGGCGACCTTTCCACCGATGCCCTCAGCGAGGTCCGAAGTCTTACCTTCGACCGCATCCTTGGCCTTCCCGCTGATATCCGTCACATCCTCGACGGCGCCCTTCGCGCTGTCGACAGCGTCGCCACCAATGCCCTTCGCGCTATCCGCGACCGCCCCACCAACTTCCTTGGCGGCGTTCTTGATCCTGTCGGTGAAACCCATGATTCCTCCCGGATGACGAGCCGCGGGGCATCCGCTCCGCTGTGGAGATCAGCCTACGCCCAGCGGTCTGAGTTAGGGGGCTAAATCTCGACGGCGCCATCCGAGGTAGCCGAGGGCGGCGAGCGCCGCGGCCACCACCGTGAGCACGACGAGCACGGGGAGATCGCCCGAGTCGATGGGAAGCCGAGGGGAATGCTGGTACGGGGAAACGTTCATGAGCCATTGCGGCACGCCCCACAGCACCCCAAACTCGCCGAGCGCAATGAACGCCATGAGGAGGCCCCACACCACCCCGGTGAGTCGTGGCGCCCAGCCGAACACGGCGAGAGCGATGCTCACGATGACCCAAGCGGCCGGGACCTGGGCGAGGCCGGCCAGGGCGATCCGGCCGACCTGGGTGCCGTCGTGAAGGGCGAGGCCCGCCCCGGCGCCGACCGACAGCCCAAGGAGGAGCAGGAGCAGCGCGCTCCCGACCAGGGCTGCGGCATAGTGGCTCGTCGCCCAGCGGGCCCTGGTCGTCGAGGTCCCCAGGAGGGACTCGGTGTGCCCGACGATCTCCTCGCTCCTGAGGCGGTTCACCGCCGCAAGCCCATATGCGGAGATCATGATCCCCACGAGGCCGATCTCGGCGGCCAGGAACGCGTCCGTCAGGATCTGGTCGCCTCCGATCTTCTTGATGAGATCAATCGCGGTGGACGATGACAGGAAGTCGGCGACGCTGTTCACCAGCGACCCGATGATCACACCAAAGATGACCACGCCGATAGCCCAGGCGGCGAAGACCCTGTTCTGCAGCCGGACGGCCAGGCCACCCACCCCCTTGAGGGCTCCGTGAGCCGGTCCGGGCCGATCCGCCCTCAGGCCCGCGCCCAGGTCGCGTCGGGCCCGGAGCAGGAAGGCCACCGGGACGAGGGCGACGCATAGGGCGAGCGGCAGGGCGAGCACCCACCACCGATCGCCGGCGAACGCCCGGATCTGCTGGTTCCAGCCGATCGGCGACATCCAGGAAAACGCGGAGGGGCCGGGTTCGGCGAGGTCGCCGATACCTCGGAGGATGTAGGTGACCGCGATGACGGAGGCCCCGAACCCGGTGGCGGCCCTGCTCGTGGTCGTGATCTGCGCGGCGACCGCCGCGACCGCGCTGAACGCCATCCCGGTGGCGGCCCACCCCAGCCCAAACGCGAGCGACCCCTCCCCCGGCAGGCCCCCGGCGACGAGCGCCCCCGCCGTGAGCAACCCCAGGACGAGGCTCGCGCCGAGGCTGATGGCAAGGCTGGCCGCGAGGGGGGCGTTTCGGCCCAACCGTCCGCCGCTGACGAGTTCCAGCCTCCCGCTCTCCTCCTCCGCGCGGGTGTGCCGGATCGTCACGAACACCATGAGGACCGCGACGGCGGCCGTCATGAACGCCGTGTACTTGACCATGGAGAGGGCGCCCAGCGACGTCGGGTCGTAGATGCGCCCGAACATCGCGACCATCGAGGCGGTCGCGTTGAGGGTCTTCGCGGCCTCGATGCGGCTGGCCTCGTCGGGGAACAGCCCGGCCCCGGCGCTGGCGGCGAACCCGGCCATGAGGGCGAAGGCTACGATCCACGAGGGAAGCAGCCATCGGTCCCGGCGCAGCCCAAGGCGAAGCAGGGCGCCGGTGCCGACCAGCGTCTCACGCACCGGCGGACCGTCCTCGCTTCGCGGTGACCTTGGCCGCGGCGACCTCGGCTTGATCACCATCGGTTTGATCGCCACTTGTTTGGTCGCCACTTGTTTGGTCGCCATAGTGCCGGAGGAATAGATCCTCCAGGGTCGGCGGCTGGCTGGTCAGGGTAAGGAGGCCCGCAGCCATGAGGGCCTTCATAAGTGGCTCGAGGCCAGCTGCCTCGACCTGAGCCGTAACCCGGTGGTCCGTCACGACCACGTCATGGACCCCGGACAGCCGGTCGAGTCCCTTGGGAGTGGACGAGACGTCGGCGGTGACGGAGGTGCGGGTGAGGTGCCGGAGCTTCTCCAGGGGGCCGGTCTCGACGACCTTGCCGGCACGGATGATGCTGACCCGGTCGGACAGGGCCTCGGCCTCGCTCAGGATGTGGCTGGAGAGTAGGACGGTGCGGCCCTGGTCGCGCAACTCCCGGACGTATCCGCGGAACGAGTCCTCCATGAGCGGATCCAGACCGGAGGTGGGCTCGTCGAGGAGGAAGACCTCGGCGTCGGTGGCGAGGGCGGCGATGAGGGCGACCTTCTGGCGGTTTCCCTTCGAGTAGGTGCGCGCCTTCTTGGTGGGGTCCAGGCCGAACATCTGGACCAGGCGCTCACGTCGGGCCGCGTCTGGCCCGCCCTGGAGTCGGCCGAGCAGGTCGATCACCTCTCCGCCGGTCAGGTTCGGCCAGAGCGCCACGTCTCCGGGGACGTAGGCCAGCCGGCGGTGGAGGGTCGCGATATCGCGCCAGGGGTCCATCCCGAGGACCCGGCTGGTGCCGCCGTCGGGCCGCAGCATTCCGAGCAGGATCCTGAGCGTCGTCGTCTTGCCCGACCCGTTGGGGCCGAGGTACCCATGCACCTCGCCCTTGGCGACCTCTAGGTCCAACTCGTCCAGGGCCGTGACGGACCCGAACCGCTTGATGACCCCGGACATCTCGATGACGTTGGCCATGTCAACCTCCTTGTGGCGGCACCGCGTTCCAACCTCTCCACAATAACGAGAAGGCGGTCATTCCCGGGAGTCCGCAGGGCTAGATGAAGAGGGTGGTTCCGGACTCGTGCGCCTCGCCGAGGAACGTGGCAACACCGCCCAACTCGACCCCATCGATGAGGTCCGTTGCGGCGATCCCGAGCAGGTCCATCGTCATGGTGCAGCCGATGAGGCGGGCCCCTGCGGCCTGCGCCGAGGCGATCAAATCGGGGAGCGAGTCCACGGAATGCTTCCTCATCACCCTCTTGATCATCTTGGTGCCCGCGCCCATCATGTGCATCTGCGACAACTTCAGCCTGCTGGCACCGCGGGGCATCATGCCGGAGAACATCTTCTCCATGAACGCCTTCTCGGCCGGCGGCGGGTCCTCGCGGCGCAGGGTGTTGAGCCCCCAGAAGGTGAAGAACATCGACACCTCCTCGCCCATGGACAGGGCGCCGTTGGCGATGATGAACGCGGCGATCACTTTGTCGAGGTCGCCGGAGAACACGACGAACGAGGTCTTGTTCCTGACCGGCCCGGCCATCGTCGTCGCTGCCGCGACGCCCCCCTTGCGGAGAGTCGCAACGTACCCCGGACCCTCGGGCGCGATGTCGATCAGGGCGTGACCGTTCCGATTGGCCCAACTCGGGGCGTCGAGCCGGAAGCCCGGGTCGGAGACGTGCACCACCACATCGTCGCCGGGCTTCATCCCCTTCATCGTCTCGGCGAGCCTCATGATCGGGCCGGGGCAGGCGAGCCCGGTGCAGTCGAGGTCGATGACGGTGTTCGTGGCCGCCGCCGCGGCCGCAAGCCCGAGGCTCGCGGCCTCCGCGTACGACTCCATCGGCACCGGAACGTCCTGCTCGGGAACCTCGACCTCGTGCCACGCGCGGAATGTGGTCGATCCGCCCGAGAGCGTCGAGACGTCGGTGAACCCCCGCTGAACCAGGATCCTGTAGGCAAGGTACGAGCGGAACCCGACGGTGCAGTACGGGCGGACGGGAATGGCCCGGTCCCAGCCCTCCAAGGCCTCGCGAAGCATACCCAGCGGCACGTTCTCGGCGCCCGGAATATGCCAGACCCTGAACTCCTCGGGCGAACGCACGTCGATGATGCGCGCGCCATCGGTGGCGGACGGGAAGTCCTGCGCGTACCACAGGCGGATGTCGCCGCGCAGGAGGTTGCTCGCGACGAATCCGGCCATGTTCACGGGATCCTTAGCGGAGCCGAACGGAGGCGCGTAGGCGAGCTCCTGGTTCTCTAGGTCGAACACCGTGAGCCCGGCGCGCAAGGCGATGGCGAGGACGTCGATGCGCTTGTCGACGCCGTCGAATCCGCACGCCTGTGCGCCCAGCAACCGGCCGTCGGTGGGATCGAACAGCACCTTGAGGTGCATCATCGCCGTGCCGGGATAGTAGCCGGCATGCCCGGATGGGTGGACGTGGACCGCGCGGTAGGGGAGGTCCCGGGCCGCGAGCTCGCGTTCGGTGGCGCCGGTTCCGCCCGCGACCATGTCGAACACCTTCACGATGGAGGTGCCCTGGGTGGAGACGTACTCGGTGTCGCGGCCGCAGATGTTCTCGGCTACGACACGGGCCTGGCGGTTGGCGGGTCCGGCGAGGGGCTGCAGGTAGGAGCCGGGAAGCACGGTGTGGGGGGTCTCGACCACGTCTCCCGCGGCCCAAATGTGGGGGTCCGACGTGCGCATGTGGGTGTCAACCTTGATGCCCCCGTGTTCGCCGAGCTCGAGCTTGGCGGCCACGGCGAGGGCGGTGCTGGGGCGTACCCCCGCGGCGAGCAGCACCAAATCCGCCGGGATCGTGGCGTTGCTCGTGAGCTCGACGGTGACGCCACCGTCGTCGCGTCCGACGAACGCCGCGGCGGCGGTGTCGAGGTGTAGGGCGATGCCCCGGCTCCGAAGGTGCTGCTCGACAGGAACGGAGATCTCGTGGTCGACGGGCGGGAGGATCTGGTTGGCGAGCTCGACGACATCCACCTGGACGCCGCGGTGGTGAAGGTTCTCCGCCATCTCGAGCCCGATGTATCCCGCGCCGACGACGACGGCTCGAACGGGCCCGCGCGTGCCGGCCGCCTGAGCGGCGAGGGCGTCGTCGATGCGCGTCTTGATGCGGTCCATGTCTCCCAGGCGGCGCAGGACCTCGACGGCCGGGTGGTCTATGCCGGGCAAAGGAGGCCGGAACGCGTCCGCGCCCGGGCATAGGGCGAGGGCGTCGTACTTCTCTGTGTACTCGCGCCCGGTGTCCACCTCGCGGACGGACACCGTGCGAGCCTTGCGGTTGATCGAGGTGACCTCGTGGGCGATCCTCACGTCGATGTTGAGGGACTCACGCAGGCTCTGGGGCGTCTGGAGGACCAGGCGAGAGCGATCGGTAATGACCTCTCCCACGTGATACGGGAGGCCACAGTTGGCGAACGAGACGTGATGCCCACGCTCCAAGACCACGATCTCGGCGGCCTCGTCCAACCGTCGCGCCCGCGCCGCGACCGACGCCCCTGCGGCGACTCCTCCTATCACGACTATTTTCATAACACTCAGGTTACGTTATTCACTCCGGGAGATATGGGCGCGAAGGTCCCGGGCGGCCTGGACCAGCGGGCCCCTAGCGGTCGACGCCGCACGCCCTACTTTTCCTTCTTCTCGTCCTCCTCGTCCTTGTCGCTCCAGGTCTCCTTGGCCCGGTGGCCGATTTCCTTTGCCGCGTCCACGCTGACCTGAGCGACGTCCTTGGCGGTCTCGGCGACCTTGGGCCCGTATTCCTTCGATACCTCGACCGTCTTCTCGGCCGCAACCTTTGCGCCGTGGGCGACCTTGGGTCCGTATTCCTTCGCTACCTCGGCCGTCTTCTCGGCCGCAACCTTCGCGCCATGGGCTACCTTCGGGGCGTACTCCTTCGTCACCTCGACCGTCTTCTCGGCCGCAACCTTCGCGCCATGGGCAATCTTCGGGGCGTACTCCTTCGTCACCTCGACCGTCTTCTCGGCTGCAACCTTCGCGCCATGGGCAACCTTCTCACCCATGCTTTCTTCCGTGTCTGCAGCCCCGGACTCATTTTCTTCCATCACTTCTGCGATGTCCTCGGCCTCCCCACATATGCACGGGTCTTGCCCACACGTGCATTCGACGGCCTCGCCCATGTCCTCGGCGTCCATCTCCATGTCGTCGTCGACCATGGTCACCCTCCACTTCCGTGTCACAGCGCGAGCGTCGCGCCTCGCTCTTGAGCCTACCCTCGCTAGCACGGACTCGGAAGGTCGTGGTGTCGTTCCCCTCGCTCACCCCACATTTCCCACTGATCCAGAAGCGTGCGCTGACATAGGGTGGATACCACCATCCACTTAGGAGTGGCACATGACCGACATCGACCAGCTGTTCTCCAAGATTCCGATCGACCAGATCGCAACCAAGCTCAAGCTCAAGCCGGACACCGCGCTCGCGGGTGTCGCGGCCGCACTTCCCGCGCTTGTGTCAGGCCTCGCGGCGAACGCCGAGAAACCCAGCGGCGCTGACTCGCTCCTCAAGGTCCTTGAATCCAAGGACCCGAGCGTCGTCAAGGGCAAGATCGACCTCGGTGCCGTCGACCTCAAGGACGGAAAGAAGATCGTCCGCCATATCTACGGCAAGGCCACACCCAAGGTCGCCGCCAAGCTCGGTGCGGCGTCCGGCACGGGCTCGAGCAAGATGAAGAAGCTCCTTCCCATCCTTGCGCCCCTCGTTTTAGCCCTCGTTGCCAAGAAAGTATTCGGCGGAGGCAAGACGAAGAAGAAGACCTCGGGCGGCGGCCTCGGCGACATCCTCGGGGGGATGCTCGGCGGCGGTGGCTCAAGTTCGGGCGGCGGGCTCGGCGACATCCTCGGGGGGATGCTCGGAGGCCTCCTCGGCGGCGGTCGATAGGCCTCCGCGACCGCAAACACATCGAACGCGACCTTCGCTCGATAGAGGCGCGACCTAGGCCGGGTTGTCGACGCGCGAATCCCCCAACCGCTTTGCCCTCATCCCACCCGGCTCCGTGCCGCATCCCGCGCCGGGCCCGACTCGTTCTGTCCCCACTCAACCGCGGGGATGCGTCCACGCGTTGGCGACAACCTGCACCACAGCCAGGGCCAGCATGAGGATCCCCCCGGGCACCGACTCCTTCCAGACCATCACCACGAACCCATAACTGGAGGAGACGTAGAGGGCCACGTAGGGCACCAGAAGGCGCCAGTCCATGTGCTCCCGGAAGGGGATCTTGAGGACCCAGTCGTACAGGGCCTCAATCGCGAGGAAAGCGAGGAAGAGGGCGAGGAAGATCGTGTACTGCATCGCCTTCCGCTCATGCTGGACAAGAACGAGAGCATATATCGCGGGGGCGGCGAGCAACAAATAGAGCCAGCCGAACCGCTGAATCAGGTCAAGACGCCGCCCTCGCACGACGAAGATCACGATCAGCGCGACGCTGTTCACCAGTCCGAGAGCGAAAAAAAATGACTCGAACATCGCGGCACCTCCGAGGCCTGCTGAATCCAGCATCGCACGCGTGACCGGCAATAGCGAACGGTCGAGGACCGGATAGTGACGTAGCACCACGCCAAGGACACCTACGAACTCGTCGACGCGGTCGCCGCGGAATCCTTCGCGCTCGCCTAGGCACAGGGTGGCTCGCCGTCAGCGGATATCCGCACCCAGGTGGGGAATTTGGGTTGGCGCCCGTCACCCGACGACTTGCCCAGCAGCCTGCGCCCCAGCCACGGCAGCACGTAGACGACGTAGTACCGGGCCTCGCCCGCAACCCAGCCCAACGGCCCTCCGCGGGGGGCGTCGGCGGCGTTCACGACGGGCGCAGGGGTCGGCACCCCCAGTGCGGTGAGCACGCGGCTGGCGACGAGTTGGTGTCCCAGCGAGTTCAAATGCAGCCGGTCCGGGGACCAGTACGGCGCCTGGCGCGACTCCGAGTTGCGGAAGTTGTCCACGAAGGTGGCGTTGCGCCGACCGTCCACGAGACGCTCGACGACCTCGGTGAGGCGCGTGCCCAGCTCCCGCATACGCTGCCCGGCGGGCAGGCGGTCGGAAGGGTCCGGGCCGCTGAGGATGATGGCGTGCACGCCCGCAGCCTCACACGAGTCGAGCACGCGCGTGATCAACGCCTTCATGCGATCGTCGGAATAACCGGGACGCAACATGTCGTTGCCGCCGCCGTTGAAGGTCAGGTGCGTGGGCGGTGGCGTCAACGCGAGCGCGGCGTCGAGTTGATCGGTCGCGATGGGGAGGATCAGGCGCCCGCGGACGGCCAGGTTGGCGTACCAGACCTCGTCGCCAGGGTGAGCGGCGGCGAAGCCCATGGCGACGCGGTCGGCCCACCCCAGCGGCGTGCCGTCCGGACGCTTGTCTCCCACACCTTCGGTGAAGCTGTCGCCGATTGAGACGATGCGCATGGTTACCATCATGCCGCGTGCCTCTCGGCCTCCCATCGCCCGCGCTACACTCCGCAGTAGCCCGATACCTCACCACTCTCGGGAGCACGATGGCAACCAAGGCCTACCCGCCCATCAACGCGCCGCTCGATGATCCAGAACTGGCCGAAGCGGCAAAGCGGGCGCGCGCGACGTTCAAGTACTTCTGGCGCGAATGCTTCGCCGAACGGCACCGCATCATCCCCGGGCTGAGTGTCCAAACGGTCAAGTTCCCGTTCCCCCACTCGCATACTCGTGGCGAAGGCTCACTGAACACCGAGCACATGTGGGTGAGTGACATCGACTTCGACGGCAGGGACGTCCGCGGCACCCTCATCAACGAATCGCCGCACGTGCGGGAGTTCAAGCAAGGACAGTCGGTGATCTTCCCCGTCGGCACTCTCACCGACTGGATGTACGCCCAGCAGTCGCGAGCCTATGGAGCGTTCTCCGTTCAGGTATTGCGCGCGCGCATGGACACCACAGAACGCAAACGCCACGACGACGCGTGGGGCCTCGACTTCGGCGACACCGCCTGCCCTCTCATCGTTCCGTGGGAGAACCTTGACGATGAGCACGCCCTGTTCCAGAACATGCTCCCCGGATTGGTGGATGCCCTGGCCGCCAACCCATCGATGGCCACAGCCGCGGACGACGAGGGCTGGACGATGTTGCATCGGCACTCGCTCGCGGGAAGCGCCGGGATCGTTGAAGCCCTGTTGAACCACGGCGCCGACGCCACGGCCTCCACCCCCGACGGTCGCACTGCGGCTGACCTCGCGCATGCGGCGGGCTGGCCGCGGGTGGCGGCGCTACTCGCGGCACACGCGTAAGTCGGCGGTCGCGCCGGCGCCTAGAAAGCGCGAAGCCTGGCACGCCGACCATACGGAAGGCTGCCAGGCTTACTTCGCCGGGCTATTGCCCGACGCACCTCCATGGTCCCACGGGTGCCGCGCCCGTTCAAGACTTGTGGAGGAGGCGCCCGAACCCGCCCGACAAGTTCACGCTTGGTAGGGTCCTTCCCATGAAGGCCGAGCGATTTAAAGAGAAGTACGGGCCGTACGCGTTGGTCGCCGGGGGCTCCTACGGACTGGGCGCCGCCTTCGCCGAGGCGATCGCACGGCGGGGAGTGAACCTCGTCCTCATCGCGCGCCAAGAAGAATGTCTGAAGGCGACGGCCTCCCGGCTCAACGAAACATATGGCATCGACGTGATTTCCCTAGCCATGGATATGGCAGATTTCGACGACGTGAAGAGACGGATTGGCGCACTTGACGTCTCGATTGGCCTCCTGGTCTACGATGCCGCGTTTGCTCCTATAGGTCGCTTCGAAGACACGAGTGAGGATCACTTGGCTCTCGCCGCGGCCGTAAACGTACGCGCACCGCTGCTCCTCGCCAAGCTCTTGTCGGCCTCGATGATCGAGCAAAAGCGGGGAGGGATCATCCTGATGTCGTCCCTTGCCGGGGGGCAGGGTAGTTCGACCATCGCGACATACGCGGCCACGAAGTCGTTCAACGCCATCCTGGCCGAGGGCCTGTGGAAGGAACTGAAGCCGCACGGGATCGACGTGCTCGCCTGCTGCGCGGGGGCGATCCTGACCCCCGGCTACCTGCAAGCCGAGAAGGTCAAGCCCGCGCCCGGAGCGCTGGAGGCCCACCAAGTCGCCGAACGCACCCTGAACGCCCTAGGACGAGGCCCGATCTTCATTCCCGGGGCAACCAACAAGGTCGGCCGATTCGTCCTGACGCGGCTCCTGACCAGGCGAGCAGCCGTTCGCACCATCTCGAAGAACACCGGAGGTTTGTCGTGAGGATCCTGCTCGGCTTGATCACCCCGCTCGTCGCCTACTCCGTCATCACGCTCCTCCACCTCGTCATCCCTGTGAAGAGGACGACGGGGTATGCCAGGAACGACGCGACCGGCGCGCTGATGACCTATCGGATCAACGGCAAGTACGTCCTGTGGGCGAGCATCCTGATCTGGTTCGCGCTCGGGTATTCCGACGTCGTCCCGTACGAGTGGCTGTACGAAACCCGATGGTTGGGGTTCATCGGGGCAATCGCCATCGGCCTGGGGTTCTCCTTCTTCGTCGTCCTCCGGTACCCGCCGACCGGTCGGGCGTTTTGGGCCGACCTGTGGTTCGGCCGGGCGAAGGAGTCGCAGCTCAGGGACGGCCTCGTCGACGCGAAGATGTGGTTCTACCTCATCGGCGCCGTCATGCTTCAGCTGAACGTGCTCTCCTTCGCAGCGTTCCACCTCGAGAACGTCGACGACGTCAATCCCGGCTTCCTCCTCGGCTGCGCGATGCTGACGTGGTTCGTCTTCGACTACCTGACGTTCGAGAAGATCCACCTGTGGACGTACGACTTCATCGCTGAGCGGGTGGGGTTCAAGCTGGGGTGGGGCTGCCTGGCGTTCTACCCGTACTTCTATGCGGTCTCGCTGTGGTTTGTCGCGGATCGCCCCGATCCCGGCCGCGGGGCGTGGCTGACGGTCCTCTTCGGCGCCATCTTCCTCCTCGGCTGGGTGCTGACCCGCGGCGCGAACCTGCAGAAGTACCTCTTCAAGACCGCGCCCGAGAGAACATTCCTCGGGATGAAGCCGGAGGTGCTGACCGACGGCAAGAACAGCCTCCTGGCCAATGGCTTCTGGGGCGCCAGCCGCCACATCAACTACCTGGGAGAAATCATCCAGGCTGTGGCCGTGGCCCTTGCGGCTGGCTACTTCGGGCTTTGGGTGGTGTGGCTGTACCCCGCCTACTACGTGGGTCTGCTGTTCACCCGTCAGGCGGACGACGACAAGGTCTGCCGGGCGAAGTACGGGAAGCTGTGGGACCGGTACACCACGAAGGTGAAGCACCGGATCATTCCGTACGTTTACTGAGCGTGGGTGGGGCGACAACCAGTACGGACGACGGCCGGAAGGGAACGACCTAGGCCGGGTTGCCGACGGCGGTCACTCCTCAACGCTGGAGGTTCCCTTTTCGCCCGGAGTAATATCGCTACTTCAGTTCAAGCGTCTGCGCGGTGGAACAGGAGCGATTGGCCGCTCTCGCGCACTCCACCTGGACAGAAGTCCTTCTCGGAGTAGTTGTACAGGACCATAACCGACCACTCCAGGTCGCCCGCAGGAACGACGGCGAGCGGGACTCGCATCACCGCTGTCATGCCGTCGGGAACCTCAAAGGTTCCGTCGGTTATCCGGAAGTCTCCACCGGGATTGCGCCATCCCATCATGTTCCACTCCTGAGATGAAGTGAGGAACACCGTGACACTCGAAGCGAAGCCGTGCTGGTCCAAGGTCGGTGTTAGGTCGAGCCTGAACTCCGCGTGGTCGTTGGCCTGAAGCAACGAGCTAAGGGCAACGCTCTGGGTGTCGACGAGCGCGTGAATTGACGCCATAGAGAACGTCACCACCAGGAAACCGTCCTCTTCAGAGATCGACACAGAGTCAAGGTCAATCCCTATTGATGTCCATAGGTCGTCAAGTTCGTCAACGCATGTGGCCGTTACTGTCCCAGCAGGTGTGACGTCGCGCGGCGCCGCAGAGTTCGATTCAGGACTCACCCACTGAATTCTTGGCTCGTTGGCTGCGTCCGACGAGTCTCCGGCACACCCGGGCGCGCATGCGGCAAGCGCAAGAGTCGCACATAGCAGGGCGCGGGTACCTGGTCGGAATCTGCTCACGCGCAGCGCTCACTCTACGCCGTCGGGGTCGTCGAACTGGTCCCAGAGCCATCTGCCGCTGTCCGGAACGACGCTTTGCAGGTTGTGGCCGATGGTGAGGTCGAATGCGACTGACAATTCCGCGATCCGTTCACCAACGGCCGACCTGAGATTACCGAGTGCAAGCGACAGTTCGTCTGGCCCATACGGACCGCCGTGCATGTACCTGTGTCGATTCTCTTGCATCATGAACACGGTGAACAACTGGCGGATTTCGGCAAGGAGTTGCGCGTAGGCAGCGCCTATGCCGGGCACTTGGATCGCGGACGTCAAGTACTCGCGGGTCTTCTCCGCTGACCTCATACACTCGTCGGGAATCTCGAACCGCATGTCCTCCCACAAGATGCGTCGATCTTCAAGGAATGCGAGTACTCCGCGTGCCAACTCGGCATCTGACGGCCTGGTTTCCATGGCGAACGCGAAACCGAACGCACTCGCTCCGGAGGGACGAGCCTTCCACCGCTGCATACACCGAAACTAGCACCGTGATACGAGGACCGCGCGGAATAGCCAAGGGGATGTATTGGCGGTTAGTCGGGTTGACGACTTGGGTCGTCTAGCCACGCTCCGGTGAGGAAGGTAACCTCGATGCTCCGAGTTTCCGACCGAACGTGACGGCGAAACGCTCTATGTTGGCGGCTCTGTGCCTGCAGTAGCCTTAACTCGTGGTCACAAGCGATCCCGACGAGGCCGAGCGATTGTGGAAGCGTCTGCAGGATCACCCCGCGACCGTGGCCCAGCGCCGATGGGACTCTCTCCGATTGGTCGTCGTAGTCTTCAGCCGCAATACCCAATTGCTCCGCCGCCACATCACACAAGCTGAATCCGACGTCGAGATCGGAGCGGCGCTGATCAACAATCTCAGGGTTCCCAACACGATACGGGAGCACTTTGAGACGGAAATGGTGCGCTTGTTGCACAACTACCTGGCGTCGACTTCCACCCTCATCGATCACACTCGAAAGCACATGAAGGCATACAAGAACACGTCCTTCCTTGTCGAATACAATATGCGTCTCGCAAGGCTCGTAGACGCCGATGTGATCGACTTCATGAAGCGGTTGCGCAACTTCGCGCTTCACCAGTCGATCCCGCCGTTCGGTGTGAGCCTCCAGATCGCTCCCGGCGAAGCGGTCTTCGAGGTCTTCCTCGACCGAGCAGCGCTGCTGTCCGAGCCGTCGAGTTGGACCGTCGGGGCGAAGAGGTACATGACGAGTTGGCCGACGGACACACAGCGTGTCCTCCCCCTCATAGACGAGCATTCCAAACTGGTCGGCGACCTCTACGGGTGGCTCTTCGCACAGTACGAAGGGCTCCACGGTGCGGAAATCGACGAACGAAATGCGCTCGTCGTCGAACTCCAGGGGGCAAGAAACACGCCAGGTCACCCGGACTACGCGCCATGGGAGGATCGACCCGGATGGGCCGACGCCATGAGTGAGACTTCGACCGGCGAAAAGGGCGACGCCTAGCCCTAAGCGGCCGTCACACGATGTCAAAGCGTGACCGCGATTTACCGCGATCAAGGGATTGTACTGGCGAGTAGTCGGGCTGCCCAAAAGGCTTACATACTTGATGCCGTTCTCGCATCCCACCCTAAGGACCTATGGGTGCTCGGGGAGCGACGGAAGTACCGATCCCTTTGGAAACCACGGTTCCTGGAATACGAGCTGCCAAGTCGGCGAGAGGAACGGTGTAACGCTTCCAAGCGTCGAGCCCGGGTGCCGCAGTCCGTAGTACAGCTTTGTGACCTCAGTCAACTCATCAAGGGCGTGGTCGATTTGGCTCATGGTAAGCATCTGCGTGCTGAGTGACATGCTCTTTCCACGATGTGCGATCACCTCGTCGGCGTATTTCTTGACCGGCGCTGATGCATCACGAATCCGCTTGATGCTCGCACGGACGACCGCCTTCTCGACGCACTTGCCGGTCATGGGAGCGTAGGTGCGGAATGCAGCTCGCGCACACTCAGACCGCTCAACTTCAATAGGCGACTCAAGGTACTGGCTGAAGAAGTACTCCCATGTGAAGCTCTGGGAGTTCGTCATCAGGTATTGGAGGCACCTAACGAGGCTTGTCGTACCCTTCCTGACGTCAGCCTCACGCCGTATCGCACTGCTTACCGTCGCCACATAGGTCCGGAGGAGATAGCCGTCGATTTACCAGTCTTGGTATACACCTGGAGCCCTTCGCAGTGCCCAAATGACGTCCCACACGGAGCGCGTGTGAGCCAGCGTAAACATCTCTCTCTCGACGGCATCGAAGTCGTTGTACCACTGTTCCCAGACCTGCGCCACCGAACCACTCGCCATGTGATTCAGGCTAGACCCGTATCCCGAATCGCGCCGTTCATGAGCGTTCCCCGATGGGATTGGATTTACGGGTAGACGTCTTCATGAAATCGATCGCCCCTCAACTCCAAGGGTTCCGCTACAGTCGCGAGCAGCGTCGCCGCTTCAACTAGTACAACCAATGGCGATCCCCTACTTGATCCTCTCAAAATCCACGGGGAATCCGGCATCCTTGAGTTCGCGAGCCAGGGTATTCTTCCAACCCCCGCCATCGTCCATCCGAATGTACGCAAGACCGTTCATATCCGACGGAAACTCGATTTCCCCCGCGTGTAACACAGCCGTCCGGCCGCGACCGAGCCTGCCGAAGAAGAAGCCGAGTTCAAACACGACGTTCTGCCGTGCTCGACCACGAACTGCGCCTGACCCCGCCGCACAACCCTCGTCGTCGGCGGTGAGTATCACAACGGCGAAGCCCGCTCCAGCGGCATTCTGCTCGAACTTCTCAAGTAGCGTGCGGCCATGACTGGGCTGCTCGTGCAAGATCACGACATCGTCTCCACCTATGATTGCCTCGACAAGCCGAGCCACACGTTCCGCCCGCGCCGTGTCGCTGCCGTGCACAATGAAGACGGATGCTCCGTCGCCGGATGAGCCCAGGCTCCGGCCGTTGGTGATTCGAGACGAGGACGTCGCGCTCTCCCCACCAGGCGGGCCTTCGATCATCTCGTCGGTGACATCCTCGGCGCGCGCCGCAGCCCGCCACTCCATGCTCGGTCCACCGAGAACTGTTACCGATGAGCGGTCGTCGTCGGCCTTAATCGCCGCGTAGAAGCTTCTCGCCGGCTCGTCGCTACGACTGATGCGAACACGCTTGATCTCACGGGCTTGGATGGTGCGTCCGCTGAGCACAATTGGGCCGCCACTCCGGTACGGGACGAGTACCTTTCGCTCAAGGGTGTCTAGGTCCATGTCGACCTTGCACTCGTCGTGCTCGCGCTTTTCTTGGAATTCGATTCGGACGTGGTAGAACACTTTCAGCGCCTTCCATTCGCGGCTTGGCTTGAATCCCGCAGAGACCGAACTCCGGTACCCGCTAAGCCTACCGTCGAGCCCGCTCCGAGACCCGAACTTGTCAATCGGAATGCCTGTCAGGACAGGAGCGGCAGGGGATAGTCCGACGAGTAGTCAGATTTCCGAATCAAGTGTCCCCAGATTAATCGTGCACCGGGCTTCTCTAAAAAAGTTCGCCAGCTTCCCGATCGACGGGGCCATCTTCCTAGGATCAGTAGGCCGGGCTGATCGATTGGGGGTGTTGCACGATGTTTACCGATGTTGGACAATGGGTAACGTCCAAGCACAACACGCAGCCACCTGAGGGGCCCCCGACCATGAAGACCGAACGCCTCGCCGCACGGGTCACCCCTGCGGAACTCGACACGATCCAGCGCGCCGCCGAACTCGAACACCTCTCGCCATCCGCTTTCATGGTCCGCTCCGCCCTCCTGGAGGCCGAGGAAGTCCTCACCCGCGCCGACGTCACCTACATGCCTCCCGAGCAATTCCAGCAGGTCATGGCGACCCTCGACACCCCGGACGAGGCACCCCGGCTCGCCCAGGCCTTCCGTGAGAATCGCCTCACGGACGACGACCGATAGCGCCAGCCCACGCCGAAGCCATGTTCGAGCCCACGCCCCTGACCGAAGAGATGGCGGTTCGAGGATTCAGGTGCGGGGTCGAGAAGCTGGACGACTGGCTCAAGAACTCCGCCCTGAACGCCAAAAGGCGAGGCATCGCCGTCACCGAGGTCTGGGTCGACCCCGAAACCAACCGGGTGGTGGCCTACTACTCGATCTCCCCGACCTGCATCGGCTCGAAGGGGCTCCCCCACTCGGCGACCTCCGGCCTGAACGCCATCCCCTCCTACCTCCTCGCCCGGCTCGCGCTCGATACCTCGCTTCACGGCCAAGGACTCGGCACGACGCTCCTCACCCAGGCGATCGGGAAAATCCTCCGGGCAGCCCGAGAAGGGGGCGGACGCCTCATCGTCGTCGATCCAATCGACGACAAAGCCGCATCGTTCTATACCCACTTCGGCTTCCAGCCCATCGGCGGCTCTCGCCGCCTGTTCATGAAGGTCTCCACGGCACGGGCGGCCGCGTCCGACCCCCTATGAGCGTGAAAGACTAGCCCCATGCCTGGACAGAACCTCACCCGCGCCGAGGCCGAGGCCCGTGCCGCCGTCATCGCCGTCGACTCCTACGAGGTCACGCTCGACCTAACCTCCGGACTCATGGCCGACCCGCCCGCCTTCCGCTCCACGACCGTCGTCCGCTTCGGGGCCCGCGCGGGCGAGTCGAGCTTCATCGACCTCATCGCGCCCGCCGTCCACTCCATCGACCTCAACGGCGAGGCCCTCAGCCCGGCCCAGCACTTCCAGGACTCCCGCATCGCCCTTCCGGACCTCAAGAGCGCCAACGTCCTCACCGTCGTCGCCGACTGCGCCTACATGAACACCGGCGAGGGCCTCCACCGCTTCGTCGACCCCGAGGACGGCGAGATCTACCTGTACAGCCAGTTCGAGGTCGCCGACACCCGGCGCGTCTTCCCCGTCTTCGAGCAACCCAACCTCAAGGCGATGTTCCAGTTCACCGTCACGGCCCCCGACCACTGGCACGTCCTGTCCAACTCCCCCACGCCCAAGACAACCCCGGTGGCCGATCAGACCGTCACCATCGGCGACACCGAACACGGCCTCGCCACCTGGGCCTTCGAACCGACCGGCACCCTCCCCTGTTACGTGACCGCGATCGTCGCCGGGCCGTACCACAAGGTCCCGGGCTCCATCCTGAGCAAGTCCGGCCGCCTCGAGGCGAACGTCTACTGCAGGAAGCCCCTCGCCGATTTCCTCGACGCGGACGTCATCCTCGACGCCACCCAGAAGGGCTTTGACTTCTACGAGGAACAGTTCGAGATGCCATACCCGTTCCCCAAGTACGACCAGATCTTCGTCCCCGAGTTCAACGCCGGTGCCATGGAAAACGCCGGCTGCGTGACCTTCACCGAGGACTACGTGTTCCGGAGCAAGGTGCCCGAGGCCCGCCGCGAGCGCCGCGTCGTCACCGTCCTCCACGAGCTCTCCCACATGTGGTTCGGCGACCTGGTGACGATGAAGTGGTGGAACGACCTCTGGCTCAACGAGTCGTTCGCCGAATACGTCTCCACCCTGGCGGTCGCCGAGACCATCCAGGGCCCAGCCGCATGGACCACCTTCAACAGCCTTGAGAAGTCGTGGGCGTACCGGCAGGACCAGCTCCCCTCCACTCATCCGATCGTCGCCAACATCAGCGACCTCGAGGACGTGGAGGTCAACTTCGACGGCATCACCTACGCCAAGGGTGCGTCCGTGCTGAAGCAGCTCGTCGCCTGGGTGGGGAGGGACGCCTTCTTCGCTGGCGTCGCCGAATACTTCCGCAAGCACCGCCTCCGCAACACCACCCTTCGCGACCTCCTCGTCGAACTCGAGAAAACCTCCGGGCGCGACCTCGAAGCATGGTCCGGCCTATGGCTCGAGAAGGCCGGTGTCACGACGCTCAGGCCCGTCATCGAGGACGACAGTATCGACTCTGACCGTGGCGGTAAGGAGGGCGCGACCATCACCACGTTCAGCATCGCCCAGGAGGTGCCTGAGGACTGGCCCACCCAGCGGCCGCACAGGCTCGGGATCGGCGGATACGATCTGGTGGGAACCGGTGCCGAGGCAAAACTCGAGCGCTCGTGGTACGTCGAAACCGACATCGTTGGCGCCCTAACCCCTGTCCCCGACGTGGTCGGCAAGCCCCGCCCCGCCCTCCTCCTCGTCAACGACGACGACCTCGCCTACGCCAAGATCCGGCTCGACGATGAGTCGCTCGCGACGGCCGTCGACCATGTCTCCGGCATCACCGAATCCCTCCCCCGCTCCATGGTGCTCGCCGCCGCCTGGGACATGACCCGCGACGCCGAGACGGCCGCTCGGGCATTCGTCGACCTCATCCTGAAGAATGTGGGTGCCGAGCGCGAGTCCACAATCACCCTCATGCTGCTGCGCCAGCTCGCCACGGCCATCAGCCTCTATGCAGAACCGAAGGTCGCCGATGCGTTGTGGGAGCGGACGGCCGACGCCCTCTGGTCTCTCGCCCAGGCCGCCGAGCCGGGTAGCGACAACCAACTCCAGTTCGTCAAGGCTTTCGCGGGGCAGGCGCGCACTCCTGCGCAACTCGACACCGCCCAGGCCCTACTCGACGACAAGACCAGTGATAAAGGCCTCCCCATCGATACCGACCTCGCCTGGGACCTCCTCATCGGTTTGGTCGCCGGAGGGCGGGCCGGTGCGCCTGAGATCGACGCCATGCTCTCGAAGGACGCAACGGCGTCGGGTGAGAGGCGGGCGGCTCACGCCCGTGCGGCCATTCCGACGGTGGAGGCCAAGCGGGCGGCGTGGGACGCGCTCATCAACGCGAGCGAGGGTGAGGACATGCCGAACGCCCTTCAGTCGGGGACTACGGCCGGGTTCAACCATGTTCATGATGCGGCGCTGCTCGAGTCGTTCATCGACGACTACTTTGGGATGCTTCGCCGGGTCTACGACACCAAGACGAACGAGATGGCGACCAACCTCATCGAGGGCCTCTACCCCGTGCTCCACGCCGGCCGCGTCAAGGACCTCCAGAACCGGGCCGACGCGTGGCTCGAGGCAAACAAGGACGCGCACCCGGCTCTGCGCCGGCTGGTAATTGAGGGCCGGGATGGGGTTAGGCGCTCGCTCGAGGCCCAGCACATCGACACGAACGACTTCGGCTCCACCGACTGATGGGCGATGCCTCCTAAGAAGTAGGGGGCGGACCGAGCGCCGACGCGTGCGCGGCGCGCCACTCCCTCTCCTGGCGCGCCTTTTTGACGCGCTTCAGGCGCACGCCGCACAAGAAGAGCGTGAGGCCGACGATCAGGCTCACCGCCGCTACCCATATCTCGTTCAACACGGGAGCGATCATCCCTATCCCCACCACCCACACTATGATTCCGCCCATTTGGAGCACCTCATCGACGGTGATCGTCCAAGTCCAAGTCCCCGTCGGCGGGGGCACGTACGGCCCGAGGGACGGATCGTCGTTGGTGTGGGTCACCTGGTAGGCCGGAGTGAGGCCCGCGAGGTCGGCCAGTAGCAGCAGGCGCGACTCCAGGTGCATCGGGTCGGCGATCAACCCGTTGTCCGCCGCACGAATGCCGGGACCGTCCCAGACGATCTCCGGCTGGCCCCCGGGCGTCGGCTCCAGCAGACGCCCGATCACGCGCGGAGTGAAGACCGCATGCGACCCGGCCGCGTAGCGCCCCATCGCGCGCCACCGACGCTCGAACTCTACGGATTCGAGCGGGACCGCGCTGCCATAGGCGTGCGAGCCCGCGCTCGCGCTCCGCCGGGGCACCACCGCCGTCACGGGATAGTCGGCGTCCGCGTCCACCACGATGATCGTCTCCGGGTGCGAGTACTCTCCGCTCGTGACACGGCATAACAGGATCATCGCGTCGCGCCCGTGCACCCACCCGCGCGCCGCGTGGAAGGGCCTGGTCAGGTCGTCGTCGGAGAAGTGGAAACGCGTCGCCCAATGGGCGGCCAGGGTGGGGTCGTCGGTGACCTCCCACCCGTGCCGGGCGGCCCAGACCTGGAGCCCCGCGATCACCCCCGGGTAGCTCGCCGCCTTCCGCTTAAGCGCAAGGCCCGTTGCCGCCATGAACGCTAAAAACACCACGGTCATGACCATCCCGACGATGCCGGTACGCATCGACTCCGACGCGTTCGAATCCGCGCCACCATCGGCCCAGGCCCCTATGAAGACCGCCGCGAAGGCGCAGAAGCCCCCGATGGCGGGAGCAACGAGGACCAGGAAGCACCCCCAACCCGCGCAGCCGGGGCCCGATCGCTTGAACGTCTTTCGTGCCACCCTCGCCCCCCACCTTGTCCTTGGTGCAACGCTAGCGCACGGGGCAACGGCACGCGGAGGATGGCCGATGCCTCCTAAGAAGTAGAGGGCGGACCGAGCGCCGACGCCTGCGCCGCGTGCCACTCCCCCACCCGCCGCGCCCGGCTGCGGAGTACGCCGCGCACAACGAGAATGATGAGCGTGAGGCCAATCGCCACGCTCGCCAACGCGACCCATAGCCCGAACACCACCCAGACCAATACCAACGGGACCACAAAGAAGGGGGCCCCGAACGCGACTCCGAGCGCGATCAGTACCCACGTCGGAACGCGGGTGTTCCGCATCGGCGCGGGCACGTATGGCAGGAGGGACGGATCGTCGTTGGTGTGGGTCACCTGGTAGGCCGGAGTGAGACCCGCGAGGTCGGCCAGCAGCAGCAGGCGCGACTCCAGGTGCATCGGTTCGGCGATGTACCCGTCGTCCGTCGCACGGATGCCAGGACCGTCCCAGACGATCTCCGACTGACCCCCGGGCGTCGGCTCCAGCAGACGCTCGATCACGCGCGGAGTGAAGATCGCATGCGACCCGGCCGCGTCGCGCCCCATCGCGAGCCACCGACGCTCGAACTCTACGGATTCGAGCGGGACCGCGCTGCCATAGGCGTGCAAGCCCGCGCTCGCGCTCCGCCGGGGCGCCACCGCCGTCACGGGATAGTCGGCGTCCGCGTCCACCACGATGATCGTCTTTGGAATCGTGGCGTCTCCCATCGGGACGGTGCAGAATAGGATCATCGCGTCGCGTCCGTGTACCCACCCGCGCGCCGCGACGAGGGGCCTGATCTGGGCGTCCGCGGAGAAGTGGAAGCGCGTCGCCCAATGGGCGGCCAAAGAGATGTCGTTGGTGACCTCCCATCCGTGCTGGGTAGCCCAGGCCCCGAGGCCCGCGATCACCTCCGGGTAGCTGACCCCTTTTCTTGAGCGCACAAGGACCACCGTCCAAACCGGGACCCAGAACACCGCGAACACCACGGCGATCACCAGCACGATCGTGCGGTAAAGCGAATCCATCGACGCGTTCAAACCCATGCCACCAAAGACCCGGGCCCTACTGGAATCCGACGCGAAGTTGCTGAAGGCCGCAATGGCGACAACAACTCCTATGACCAGGGCGCACCCCGCAACCCAGCCGGGGCCAGAGTACTTAAGCGTCTTTCGCGCCACCCTCGCCTCCCCCGCCTTGTCGTCAGTACGACGCTACCGCATGGGGCAACGGCGCGCGGAGGATGGCCGATGCCTCCTAAGAAGTAGGGGGCGGACCGAGCGCCGACGCCTGCGCCGCGTGCCACTCCCTCACCTGGCGCGCCTGGCTGAGGTGTGCGAGGCGCACACCGCAGATTATGAGCGCGAGGCCAATCACCACGCTCACCGCCTCGACCCATAGCCCGCTTGCCGTGGGAGCCAGTCCCGGCAGTCCCGGCCCCACGAACCAGAAGGAGACCCCGAGCGCGATCAGTACGAACGTCGCAACGGGGATCTTCTTGGGCGGCGGGGGGGCGTACGGCCCGAGGGACGGATCGTCGTTGGTGTGGGTCACCTGGTAGGCCGGCGTGAGATCCGCGAGGTCGGCCAGCAGCAGCAGGCGCGACTCCAGGTGCATCGGGTTGGCGATGAACGCGGCGTCCGCCGCACGAATGCCGGGAGCGGCCCGCCGTTTCCGAACGTTCTAATGGCGTGGGCGATGGGGCGCAAGCGATTCAGGTGGAGTCAAGCACTGCGCGAGACGACGTGGCCCCAGCCTTGTTCGCCGTCGGGATGCTCGGCCTGTTCTTCGTCGGGGCGCGGCTCGACCCAATCCTCGCCGCCGGTGAAACCCTTCTTAAGTCCGCGTTCACCATCGGCGCGGCCCTAGCCATCGTTCTTGGACTGACGGGCTTGACGACGGCGTGGTGGAGCCCAATCGCACGCATCATGACTCCACAACGAGACCCCCTAGGCTTCGACGGCTCGCCGATATGGCTCTTCACCCTTGGAATCGTCGCCGCCGCGCCCGCCGTCACGTACCTCGGCATCGCGACCTGGGCAGAGGCAGAGTTTGGTGGCCGGGCATGGGACCGCGAGCTCGCCCGCATAAGACCGCTCATCCCGGTGGCGGCCATTGGAATCTTCCTCGTCCTCGCCGTGGCATGGAGGGTGTGCTTCCTCCCGTTTCGTCGCACATGGTCGCGGTGGATCCCGCTGCCGATCATCGTGCTGGGCTCCTTCGTTGCGATGACGGTGATCCCTCAGTGAGTTTTCCCGTCCGACCTGCTGGTTCGCGCACTCCCGTGCGCCGTCGCGCTTGCCTGGGCCATCGCGATCGGCATCGCGTCGCCACGGCGACTGGGCCTTGCCCCCAGTCCTGACACTCTCCCCGATCCACTCGACTGGCTAACGCCGCTATAGTGACCGAACTAGGAAGAAGCGTCTCCTTGAGTACCGCGACGCCAGCGAAGTCCGGCATCGATGAAGTCGTCGATCTCGCCGTCGAAGACGGCCTGGGGGTTGCTCGACTCGTGCTCCGTCCGAAGGTCCTTGACCATCTGATACGGATGAATGACGTAGGAACGCATCTGGTCCCCCCACGACGCCTTGATGTCCCCGGCGAGTTCCTTCCTCTGGGCGGCTTCCTCCGCTCTCCGCTGGACGAGGAGCCGCGACTGAAGCACCCGGAGCGCGGCTGCGCGGTTCTGGATCTGAGATTTCTCGTCCTGCATGGAGACGGCGATCCCGGTAGGGAGATGGGTGAGCCGGACGGCGGAGTCTGTGGTGTTGACGGACTGGCCGCCGGGGCCGGTCGAGCGGAACACGTCGACCTTGAGTTCAGACTCGGGGATATCGACATGGTCGGTCTGCTCGATGAGGGGAATGACCTCGACGGCCGCGAAACCCGTCTGCCTCCTCCCCTGGTTGTCGAAGGGAGAGATTCGAACGAACCGATGGGTGCCGGCCTCGACTGATAGCCTCCCGTAGGCGTAGGGAGCATCAACCTCGAAGGTCGCCGACTTGATGCCCGCCTCCTCCGCGTAGGAGGTGTCAAGAACCTTCACTGAGTAACCGTGCCGCTCCGCCCATCGGAGGTACATCCGAAGAAGCATCTCGGCGAAGTCGGCAGCGTCTACCCCTCCCGCCCCGGACCGGATCGTCACGACCGCGGCCCGCTCGTCCCATTCCCCCGACATCAGCGTGCGGATCTCGAGCGCCGCGAGCTCCTTGCGGAGCGACTCGAGCTCCTCCTCGGCCTCGCTCATCGTCGCCTCGTCGTCGCCCTCCACGCCGAGCTCCACCAGGACCTCAAGGTCATCGATCGCCGCGGCGATCCGAGTGATGCGCTCTAGATCCGCTTGCGCCTGGGAAAGCGCACTTGTCACCCTTTGGGCGCGTCCGGCGTCGTTCCAGAGGTCCGGCGCGGCCGTCTCCCCGGTGAGTCGGGCGATCTTCTCGCGAAGGGCGTCGGGGTCGAGGGCGGCCGTGATCGTCTCAAGGGTCGCCTTGAGATTCGCGGTCTCCGCCGGAAAATCGATTCCTGCCACGGCGGCCAGCCTACGCGGGATGAGCGGAGGCGGCATCGAGAGGGCTCCTCGAACCCCTTCGATTGTGTCTATCTGGCCCGAGTTCACCCCCCTTCCGGGTATCCTCTGTAGCGGAAGCCGGGCACGTTTGACGGCATCTTGTTCGTTGTCGTTCCATAATCGTTGTTCCGTAATCAAAAAGGGGGATACTCCTCGCACCGCGATACAGTATTGACGGATATCTATTGCGGTTACAGTGAGAAGTGCGTCCCTCCGACCAGATAGTGGGGTATTACACCATGAAGTGGACTCGCACCCGTGCTGCGGGCGCTCTCGCCGTCGGAGCCGTGTCGGCTCTCCTCCTCTCCGCTTGTTCCGACGACGGCCCGGTAGCGCCGACCGTCTCCCACGAACCGGTGACGATCACCATGAACTACTACGGCACCTTTGGTCTCATTGAGGATGTCACCGGACCCTCGCTTGAGTCCGTCTACGAGAAGGAGCACCCCTGGGTTTCCTTAGAAATGGTGTCCGGGGAATACGCTGACCAACACAACGCCCTCACCAAAGCCCTCATCGAGGGAACAGGGGCGCCCACCATTGCCGCCATCGACGAGGGCTACCTCGCCACATTCGTCGCGCAACAGGATAGCTTCGTGAACCTGCTCGAGCTCGGCGCCGGCGACTACGAGGATTCTTACCTCCCGTGGAAGTGGGCCGAAGCCGCAAATGCCGATGGTTCTGTCGTCATCGGCCTGGGGTTTGAGGCCGGTGGACTGGCCATGTGCTACCGCAAGGACCTCTTCGAGGCGGCGGGGCTTGATTCCGACCGTGAAGCTGTTTCGGCTGCCCTCGGCGGCAGTTGGGAGGACTTTATCAAGGTCGGCCAGGAGTATTTGGCTGGCTCCGGTGGAAAGAAGTTCGTGGACAATGCGACCTACCTTCTGAATCCGATGCTCCAACAGGCGGGGGTGTCCTACTACGACACGAAAGACGAGTTGGATATCGAAGCCATCAAGCCATCTTTCGACACCGTCCTCGCCATCACAGAAGCCGGGTTGTCTGCCGGTCTCGGCCAGTGGACGGCCGACTGGGATGCCGGCTTCTCTAACGGCGACTTCGCCGTTGTCGCCTGCCCGCAGTGGATGTTGAGCCACATCAAGAGCACGGTGGGGGATGACTTCACCGGGCAGTGGGACATCGCCGATATCCCGGGTGACGGCGGAAGCTGGGGCGGCTCGTTCTACACCATCCCGAAACAGGGCTCTACGGAGGCTCAGCAAGCAGCCTACGACTTCATCGAGTGGATCATCCAACCCGAGCAGCAGGTCAAGATCATGGAAGAGACGGGCAAGTTGCCGTCACAGGTCTCGATCCTTGAGTCCGACTCCGTGGATAGCCTCACAAACGAGTTCTTCGACGACGCACCCTACGGCAAGATCTTCGCCAAGACCGTCCTCGACCTGGATGAATCGGTCTACTACGCCCCGAAGAACAACACCATTCGTAAGGCTGTCGAGGATGTTCTGAACGGCGTCCAGGTGGGCAATATCGCGATCGTGGATGCATGGGACACGGCCATGGAGGCCGTCCTGGCTGCCGACGGGTAGTCGCTAGCGAAACAGGTGTATCGCTAGTAATTGCAGATTTCCGGTGGCGCGGTCATGCCTGTCAGTGGACGCGGGCGGACGAGGTGGCGGTCAGGGTGACGTCGTTCAGAGGGATCCACCCTCCTTGTCCAAAAAGGGGATGAACCGTTGCCGCGACGGTGACGGTCACTGTATGGCCGTCCGTCGATGACACCATGAGTACCTCCACCCCGCTCATGCCATATCGAGCCTCAACGGTCGGCAATCGAATGGAAACCACCCGCTGCGCCTCCGCCAGCGATACGGTGATGCCGGCCACGTCGGTCGGGCGCTCGGCACCACCCGCGTAATACAAGCCGACATCCATCGCGTCGGCGGCATCGAGGGCCAGTTCGTCGGCTACATGGTTGAGCCGTGTGCGATCAAGGTGCACCCCGGTGACCGCCGCTCCCACGAGTATCAGAAGGATCACGACGATGGCGAACCCCAGGGATAGAAGGGTGACGTTCCCCGCCTCATCCCCAACGGCCCGCGGACTCCTCATCGTCCCCCCGCGAACCCATCGACCGGAGCGGCCGCCTCGGCGCTGACGGTCACGCTCAGGGGAAGCCATGATCGAACGAAGCCCGGCATCCCGGGAAATGCCACCTCAACCTCGATGGAGGCCCGAACGTCCGAGCCCGGTTCGAAGCAAGGAGGCGGAGAGCACACCAGGTCGAGGTGTCCATCCTTGGAAACGTCGAAATTGAAATCCTCAAGGGTCAAGCCGACAACGGCGTTCGCGCGACGCTCGGCGACCGCGATTGCTTGCGAACGTGACGCTCCCTCGTCGAGGACAGCCACCCCCGCGATGACACCGCCCCGTGCGGCATCCCTAGCTGCCAGTTCCGCCGCATAGGCACCAGCCTGAATCCGAGAGAAGGCAACCACCAAATACACCAGGGGAACTAAAAGGAGCAAGGTCATCCCGATGAATTCGACGATTGCGCCTCCCCCATCACCACCGCGCCTAACCACGATCAACCTCCTCGAGGGCGCGGGCCTCGACCCTCATCGTCCCGAATCCCCACAGCCCGACAACGGGGACGGGGGCCGTCATGGTCACGACCACGGCCGGGGCACCTTCCACGATCGTCACGCTTGCATGGGCATCGACGGGATAGCCCCCGAGGGAGTCAGAAGCAAGGGACTCCGCCCTCGCCTCACCTTCACCGAGAGAGCGATCCTCCGCAGCCGCAAGGCGTGCCCCCTCGGCCGCGCAGGAAATGAGGGTGTTACGCACGTGAAGGGCGAGCGCGAGTTGGATGACCGCCGCCACGACGATAACCACCAGGATGGAGACCAGGGTGAACTCGACGACCTCGCTCCCCGTGTCCCGATGACCCGCAGCGTCCCGCTTTCTAGCTTCCGGAGACACTGTCGATGGCGGAGTCAAAAAGATCGACAAGGGCGGGCCCGGCTACCGCCCAGATCGCGGCAACAAGACCTGCCGTCATAAGGGTGATGAGGACCCATCCCGGGACATCTCCCCGATCAGTTCGAGCCCCCTCACGGAAACGGGTGATGACTGCGTTCATGATTTCTTCCTTTCTATGGATTCAATCTCATGTTCCAAGGCGAATCGCTACGATTCCTGGAAAAATGGCGAACACGACGGTCACGGGAAGCAGGAAGAAGATCACCGGGACCATCATGGCGATCTCCCTCTTGCCGCCCTCCTCGATTAGACGTCGGCGTCCGGCTTCTCTCACGTCAAGCGCCTGGGAGTGCAAGACATCCGCAAGAGGGGTGCCGCGCTCCACCGCAATCGCTACCCCGGTCGCGAACCGCGATAGCGCAGCTACCCCCGTCCGCTCGGCCAGTGCGTGGAAGGAGTCAGCCAGGGGCGTACCAGTTCGTACCTCCCCTAGCGTCCATCGAAGGTCCTCAACGAGGACTCCGGAAGCCGTGCGAACCACCCGCTCGAGGGCGCCCAATACACCCTCCCCTGCCGATACCGCGAGGGCAAGCATGTCGGCAACCGTTGGGAGTTCGGAGAGGATTCTCGTCTCACGCCTCCGGATCGCTCGGGTCAAGACATACTCACGAGCGGCTCCTCCGGCAAGCCCTACAGAGGCAATCATGACGACGAGGGGCGCGAGAGAGGACCCCCTTGCAGCCATGGCGCCTGCCACTGCTACCCCGCCGATGACGCCGGCGACCCCCCATACGACCTGCTCTGCGCGGAATTGGGCCAACGTCAGAGATGACCCTGCACGCCTCAGCTTGGAGGTGAGTTCGACCGAAGGCGAGCCCCAACGCTCGACCAAGCGGGTGGCATCCCAAAGACGGGCCGAGAAGATCCCCCCAAACCAGGCGGGAGGAGACACACCAAGATCGGCTGAAGATGAGCCACGCCAACCTCCAATCGGACGAACCTGTGGAGCGATCCGGGTGGCAAGGGTTGGCGTTCTCGCCCGCCACCAGCCGAGGACGAACGTGAGTCCCACACCGAGCATCAGTCCCTCCACGACAGCCCACTTTGTCATCGCAGCACCCTCTCCTCGACTGGGAGCCGTCCGACCCGAGCCATGAGTCGATAGGCGAGAACCGTGCTCATGGCTCCTCCCGCAAGCACCGTCATGCCCATGGGAGAGTCATACGCCTCAGCGGTCTCCTGCCGAGTGGCGAGGAGGAGAAGGACCGCCCAGGGGGCGACTACTGCGAGCCTCGCCGCGTTGACGGTCCAACTTTGGCGGGCCTCAAGTTCACCCCGGGTCCTCGCATCCTCCCGCAAAAAGGCTGCCAGGGTTCTGAGGACCCGACCGAGATCGGAGCCACCAACGTCTCTGGTGACCCTCAGCGATTCGATGATTCGATCCGCGACGGGATCGGCAAGCCTGTCCTTCAGCGCTTCCAGGCAGTCATCGAAGCGCCCGGAAGCGCGGAAGTCCTCGGCGAAAGCAACGAAGGCCGGACGGATCTCAAGGGGTCCCCGATCTCCAAGTTGGCTGAGCGCCTCCGGCAGAGACAATCCCGCCCTAATGGCCGAGGCAAGGTTGTCGACGGCCTCCGGCCAGACCTCGCGCATGACTCCCTGACGTCGATGTGCCCTCGAGTGAACGAGAGTGAAAGGCGCCCGCGACGCGAGGACTCCGACGATTAGCCCGATAAAGGGAGCCCGGGTGAACCCTACAACAACCAGTCCGACGAACACCCCCACCCCGACGGCCACGCCGACGAGGCGAACAGGTGTGACACCCTCCAGCCCAGCCAGGACGAGAGAGTCGCGAGTCCGGGTCGGCCATCCTCCCTCACGATGTGGCCGTTCCTCCCGCGTCCAGAAGGACCACCACACACAGAACACCCCAGTTCCGAAGACAAGCCCCAGTATGGTTCCCATGCTTCTCCCTACGATCCCTCTCCTACACGTAGCAGAGACACAAGGTCATATCCATGCCGCATGAATCGGTCCTCGTGAGGGGGGAAGCCCTCACCCCGCACCAGCTTGTCCCCATCGGAATGGAATAGGTCGCACGTCTCGACGACACTGCTTTCGACCCGACCGGGAAGACCCACGATCTCGCGGACCCTGCGGCGACCGCGGTGATCGAGCTCGAGGTGTACCACTAGGTCAATGGCGGAAGCAACGGTGGGGACGACGAAGCGATCGGACACGTTCTCCCCGGCCAGTAGGGGGAGGGTGCACATCTTGGTGAGGGCATCTCGAGCGGAATTGGCATGGATCGTGCACATCCCGGGAATACCGGCGTTCAGGGCAACGAGCAGGTCGAGGGCCTCCGCCTCCCGAACCTCCCCGATGATGATGCGGCTCGGCCGCATGCGGAGGGCCTCTTTGATCAGGCGTCTAAGAGGAATTTCGCCCGTGCCCTCGAGGCTGGGCTGTCGGCACTGCATCGATACGACATCCCGTACGGGGAGTCTGAGTTCAAACACCTCCTCGCAGGTCACCACCCGCTCACGAGGAGGGATACACCCGGCGAGGGCGTTGAGAGCCGTCGTCTTGCCCGCCTGGGTAGCACCCGAGACGAGGATGTTGAGCCCGGAGGCGACGGATGCGGCAAGGACGTCGGCCGCATTACGCGGAAGCGCCCCTAGGGCGACAAGGTCATCAACGTGGCTCGCCCGGACCAAGTACTTGCGGATGTTCACCGCCCAATGCTCCCGGGTGACATCGGGGATCACCGCATGGAGGCGCTCTCCACTGGGGAGGCATGCATCCACGAAGGGGCTCGAGAGGTCTAGGCGGCGTCCCGACGCCTTGAGCATCTGCTCGACAAGGTCGCGAACCTGCCGAGCGTCAAGGAGCGTGGTCGTAAGTTCCGGCTCACCTCCGCGGGCAACGAAAACCTGAGAAGGCTCGTTGATCCAGATCTCCTCGATCTCCGGATCGTCGAGATAGCGCTGGAGGGGTCCAAATCCGGCAACGGAATCTAGAACCGACCGCGTCGCAGCCTTCCGGTCGGCCACGGGGGCCACCGCGCCGACAAGGGCACGTTCCTCCCACGCCCGAAACGCCTCATCCACGAGCGCTCGGACGGTCTCAAGGTCCTTCATCGGGTCGACGCCGCGCTTCTTGATGAGGTCCCGGACTTCTCCCTCGATGGCCGATACCGCCTCTGCGCTCATAAGACGGAATCTAGAACGACTGCCTGTACCTTCGCTGACTGACTGTGGATAACCGAGCCATTCCCTGACCCCTAGGATCGGCTTGCCGACTGAACGTTTGTGCAGTATCCTATACGCATGGTCAGCGATCCCGATCAAACCGCCCGGGCCAACATCCGCGCCTCCGCGCTGGAGCTCTTCGCCTTAAAAGGCCCCGACGCCGTTTCCATCCGGGAAATCGCCGCCGCGGCAGGAGTGTCGCCGGGACTCGTCCTTCACCACTACGGAAGCAAACAAGGGCTTCGCGATGCGGTGGACGAACACGTCGCCGCGTTCTTCGAGATCCTCACCAAGGGCTCTATGACGGACCTGGCTCAACCCGGCGCGGACACGACCGGAGTCACATCAGGATTCTCCGAGCTCCTCGTCGCTCACCTGCCGCCGGGCTCCCCCATCCCCGCCTACCTCCGTCGCCTCCTGCTCTCGGACGACCCCGCAGGCAGGCAGATCTTCAAGACCTGGTACGACCTGACCCTCGCCCTGACGAAACAGGGGATCGCCTCGGGCGATATGCGGCCAAGCTCCGACCCTGAAGTCCGGGCCGCCTTCCTCATGATCAATGACCTCGCCACCATGCTGCTCCACAAGAACCTCGCCGCCGTCGTCGGGGTCGACCCTCTTACCCCCGACGGCATCGCCCGCTGGGCCGCCGACGCCCTAGACGCCTATACAAATGGCGTCTTCCGATTGGAGACAGAATGACCAATACAACCAACGTCCTCAGCCAACGGGGCGTGTCACTTAGGAACCTCACCAAGACCTTCGGCCAAGGAAGCGCCGCCGTCGATGCCCTTCGCGGCGTGGACCTCGACATCGAACCTGGTGAACTCATCGTGGTGCTGGGGCCTTCCGGCTCCGGTAAGACCACACTCATCAACATCGTCGGAGGAATCGAGTCGGCGACCTCGGGCGAGGTGACGGTCGCGGGCGAAAACCTCTCGGGGCGAAACCCAGCGGACCTCTCCGACTTCCGCCGCGACCACGTCGGCTTCGTGTTCCAGTTCTTCAACCTCATCCCCACGCTCACCGCGCGAGAGAACGTCGAGGTGATCGTGGAACTGACGGGCAAGGGAGACAAGGCGGCCATCGGTGGCCTGCTCGACGATGTCGGCCTCTCCGACCGCACGGGAAGCTTCCCGGCTCAACTGTCGGGGGGAGAGCAGCAGAGGGTCTCCCTCGCCCGCGCCCTCGCCACTGCCCCCGACATCCTCTTGGCCGATGAGCCGACGGGGTCTCTCGACCTCGCGACCGGTCGCCAGATCCTCGGATTGCTCCAGCGGCTCAACCGCGAAGGCCGGACCATCATCATCGTCACCCACAACGCATCAATCGCCCAGATCGCCAACCGAGTAATCACCGTGGTCGACGGACGCATCGCCTCCGTCAAGCGCAACGACAAGCCCGCCAAGGCCGCGAAAGTGACCTGGTGAAGCGATGCGGGCCACCACTCACAAGACCATCCGAGACCTCCTCCGTCAGCGTGCCCAGGTCGTCGCCGTCAGCTTCACGATCATGCTCGGGGTCATGCTGTACGTCGGATCCGCCGGTGCCTATCAGAACCTCAACACGTCGTATAACTACACGTACGACCGCCTGAGCCTCGCCGACCTGACCTCGACGGGCGGAGACGGGGAAACCATCGCCGCGGCCGCCCTCGCCGCCGGGGCCACCGAGGCGACCGCCCGGGTCCAGGTCGACCCTCCTGTCCTCATCGACGACACCAAACTCCTCGGCCGCATCGTCGGCATTCCGACGGACACCCACCCGGCCGTCAACGACGTCGAGGTGCTCACCGGCTCGTACTTCGACCCCGGGGCGACGGATCAGGTCCTCCTCGAACGTCACGCCGCAGAGACGTTCGGGCTCGGTGTCGGCGACAGCGTCGAGGTGTTCGCCGGAGGGTCATGGCACACCCTGACCATCCAGGGCACCGTCGGCTCCGCCGAATACGTGTGGCCGTCACGTTCCCGCCAGGAGATCCTTGCGGATTCCCGCTCGTTCGCCATCCTGTATGTGCCGGAGGTAGCCGCAGAATCCTGGCTCGGCGCCCCGAACCAGGCGGCCATCCTGCTCCCCTCGGACGCGCCCCCTGGGCTGGCCGATCACGTCACACAGGCCATGCGTGGCGCCGGCGCGATCGATGTGACGACCCAGGCGGAGCAGCCATCGAACTCGGCGCTTCACGAGGACCTTGCGGGGTTCAACGAGATGTCCGTCGCCTTCCCCCTCCTGTTCCTCTCGGCGGCGTCCGTGGCGGCCTACGTCATGCTCGCGCGACGAGTCCTGCAGGAACGCCCCGTCATCGGAACCCTCATGGCCTCCGGTGCCCGCCGCAGTCGCATCCTCCGTCACTACCTCGCACAGGGCGTCGCCGTCGGGCTCATCGGCTCGGTCGCCGGCGCCATCCTCGGCGGGTTCCTCAACGGGGTCGTCACCCACGAATACACGTCGGCCATCGGTATCCCCGACACCATCGTCAGCAACCACCCGGACATCCTCGTGATCGGCGTCGCCTTTGGGCTGGTCGTCGGCGCGCTCGGTTCGCTCGCACCCGCGCTGAAGGCATCACGCACGGCACCGGCGGAAGCCATGCGCAGCGCATCTCCCATGCATGGCCCCGGGCCATGGGGACGCCTCGTTGCCCGATTCAGCTGCCTGCCCGTCACGACGCGGATGGCTCTGCGCGACATCGGCCGCAGCCGCCGCCGCACCATCGCGACCATGATCGGTACCACGCTTTCGCTCGTGATTGTGCTCTCCTCCGTCGGCATGATGACGAGCATGACGGCGATGCTCGACGTCCAGTTCGGCCAGATCGAACGCGAAGACGCCACCGTGACGGTCGAGGCGGGTGCCGCGGGCTTCCCTCAGTCCCTCGAGAGCCTCCCCGACGTGACGGCCATCGAGTCTGCCGTCGCGGGTCCGGTGACGGCACTGACGGACGGTCACAGCTACTTCACGAGTATCGTCGGCTTCGAGCCCGACACGGCCATGCATGGGTTCCGCGACTCCGGCGGGTTATACATCGACCTTCCCTCCGATGGCGTCGTGGCGGGAGTAGAGCTGGCCTCCGCCCTCGACGTCGGGGTCGGCGACACGATTATGCTCGCGACCACGTCGGGAGAGGCCTCCGTGACACTCGTTGGATTCGTCGACGAGCCATTCGGGACACTCATCTACGGTCCCAGCATCCTCGTCGCCCCGGTGTTGCCCGATTCGGGCGTCGACACCTACCTCGTCTCATTCTCCGACGGCGCCGACCGCGATGCCTTGCGGCAGACCATCACGCAGACGCCGGGGGTGGTCTCCTATTCCGACTCTCAGGCCTTCGTTGCCTCGGTGACGAAGTACCTGGCGCTCTTCTGGGCCTTCGTCGGCGTCTTCATCGTCCTCGGCGTGGTCCTGGCATTCGCCCTCATCTACGTGACGATGGCGGTCAGCGTCATGGAACGCACCAACGAACTCGCGACGCTCCGTGCGGCGGGGGTGCCGACACGTCGAGTCGCCTGGACCATCGCCACGGAGAACCTCTCCGCGACCGTCCTCGGCCTGCCCTTCGGTCTCGCCCTGGGCGTGGTGACGGCGGCCGCGCTCAACTCGAGCTTCTCGAGCGACCTCTTCCACATCAACCTGGTCCTCGGATGGTGGCCCCTGCCCGCCGCCGCGCTGGGCGTCCTCGCCGCTGCAGCCCTGTCTCAGTGGCCGGCGATCCGCGCGGTTCGGCGAATCGATGTCGCACGCATCGTTCGCGAGCGCGCCATCTAGTCTCGACGTCTCCCGCGAGGTTGCATACGCATCAGGAGGGTATCAAGTCAGCGACGCCCACACGGGGACGGTGACCGCTATCGTCGGCTGATCTGTGCTCCGTGTTCCTTTGCCGCCCGCAACCGCGAACCGCGGCTGGGCCCCGCCGGTCGCTATCCTGATGAGGCTGGTCATCGTTGACAAGTCGTGGAGAGGAAGAACCAATGGCGCAACTCAAATTCGCAGGTAGCCAGGCCCTACAAGGGGGAGGAGTGCGCTACACGTTCGAGGATGCGGACGCCAACGCCGTAGGAGCCGCTGTGGGTGCGTACTTCGCGCAGCGCGGTTACAGTCTGGAGGAGGGCACTCCCGTCAACGGGACGTACGGAAAGGGAAGCGCGGCCCTGAGGGCCGTAGTCGGAGGATTCACCACGCGCTTCAAGTTCAAGTTCGCCATCACCCCGGACGAGGGGGGGACTGCACTGGACTTCGGCAAAGGCATGAGTGGCATGATGGGCGGCGCCTTGGGTGCCACGAAGATGAAGAAGGAGTTCGAGACGATCAAGGAGGAGTTGAAGGCGCTCTAGCGACCTCACCCGACCTGATTCGCAGCACGGCCCGCGCCCTCAGTGCGCGGGTCGTGCTGCGATAATGCCTCGACGGAGCCCCGAGATCCTGAGGGACGAAACGATCGTTGGGGGGACCCCGGGATATCCAAGAAGGAAGTCTCCCGGATCGCGTCGGTCTGAATGAGGAGGTGGGCGCGTTCCGGGACCGGACTTTGGCTGGTGATTCCTTCCCCACCGTTTTCGTGGACGCCACCTACCGGCAACCGCCGGTCGCCTCGACCGTCGTCTGCCTGTCGTGGCAGGCTGGGGATATGTGCGGGCGATTCGTCAACTTCCTCCGGGAACGAGAGACGACCGAGGCCTTCGCCATCGCCGAGGTGACGGAGGAGGCCCGGCGGCTCCCCCCGTCCTGGAACGTCGCGCCCATGCAGGTGGCCCCCGTCGTGACCCTGACACCCGACGGTGAGACCCGTCGCCTCATCGTCGCCCGATGGGGCCTGGTGCCCTCATGGGCGAGGGAAGCCTCCATCGGCTCCAAGATGTTCAATGCCCGCGCGGAGACGGCCAGCGAAAAGCCCGCCTTCCGATCCGCGTTTCGAAAACGTCGCTGCCTGGTGCCCGCGAACGGCTACTACGAGTGGCAGGTTGGCCTAGACGGAAAGCGTCCCCACTTCATCCACCCGAGTGACGGCACCCCTGCCGCCTTCGCTGGACTGTGGGAAACCTGGGGCGAGGACGAGGATCGCCTCGATACCTTCACCATCCTGACGACCCAAGCCAGGGGCGACCTCGCCCAGATCCACGACCGTCAACCCGTCATGCTTGCCCCCGACTCCCGGGATGCCTGGATGGACTCGGAAGCCTCCACGGACGAGGTCCAGGCCGTCCTTACCTCAACCCCCCCAGAAGTCACTGCATCACCCGTGTCCAAGGAAGTGGGCAATGTGCACAACAATCACTCCGGGCTAGTGAGACCCCTCAAAGAGTATGCAGCGGGGAAACCTCTCCCGAGCCCTTGGCCACGTAGAGGCCAAGGAGGAAGAGCAAGACGATGACCGGAGGCAGGAGCGCCACAGCCGTGACCACCTGAGTCAGGCGTTGGGAGCGGATCACCGTGTCGATGAAGAAACGGGTGAATGTGGTCGCGAGCACGACCGGGAGGCCGAAAAGCCAGATGGCCGGCCCGATTGCCGCCCCCCCCGGTTCCGACGCCGCGAGCATGAGCACTGGCGGGATAGCGAGGACGAAACCCAAACCCGCAAACGTGACGACTGCGTCGTCCCTGCTCCATTTGGCCGTTCTCCGTTCAATTATGTATCCGATCGAGTGAGCGGCGACCGGCGCCCCGACGAGCGAAATGGAGAAGTAGAGCGCAGCGACGGCGACCGCGTATCCGCTCCCCGAACCCTCGACGGAGGGTTCGAGGACGCCGAGTCGCGCGGCGACCATGAGCCAGAAGAGCACGGTGAACAGGGCCATTGAAAGGATGACCGCGGTCCACACGCGCTGGGTCCTCACGTTGAACACCGCTGCCACGGTGTCCCTTGATTTATCGAGCACACGCATCAGCAGTTACCCCCTATTCCACGCGTAACTGGACGTCACCGGCGAGAACGGTCTCCACCCAACCGGCCCCCACCTCGACGATGAGACCACCCTCGAGAGAGAGCCCCTTCGCGACCCCCGACAGGTGGGACAATCCTGGTCGATCGACCTCGACGGCCCGCCCGATCGTGTCACAAGCTTCGGCGACCTCCTCCAGGATCACTCCGCCGCCACCCTCGGCCTCCCAGGCGGAAAACGCCAGAGCCATCTCCCTGGCGATCCCGGCGAGAAGGCTCTCTCGGTCGAGGTTGATCGAGTGGGCAAGCGCCAGGGAAATCGCATGGGGTACCGGAAGCTCGTCTTCTTTCTGCGAAACGTTGAGGCCTATGCCGACGACGATCGCGTCTTCAACGGCCTCGCACAGGATCCCGGCCACCTTCCTCGCTGGACCCCAGCCGGGCAATCGTCGTGCAAGCGGGTCATCGACGAGAACGTCATTCGGCCATTTGAGGCGGGCCTTGAGGCCATCGCGGGAGAGGGTCCGCGCCACCGCGATCCCTGAAATGAGGGGTACCCAACCGAGCTTCTCAGCCGGAACATTCTTGGGGCGAACGACGAAACTCACCGTTAACGACGTCCCCTTAGGTGTCTCCCATGACCGTTCCCCCCGGCCGTGCCCCGCCGTCTGCCACTCCGCAACAAAAGCTGCGAGGTGAGGCCAATGGGCGCCTCCGTGGAGGGCCTTGACAACGTGTACGTTGGTCGACTCGCTCGAGTCCACAACAGTGACCTTGGGAAGCGGCCCAACGGGGACAGTTAGCGTTCGCGTCAGGCGAGCTCGATCGAGCGGGCGCCTCGATTCACCAATGAACGACTCGTCGGCGGCACTCACACGACTAGGCTATGTCCAGCACGAGGAGGTTGCCTACCGTGACACCGAAACAGGCCGATGCTCCCTGGCTGTGGGTGACCGTGCCGCTGGCCCTCGCACTTGCGGTTTCGACTTCCGTCGGGCTATTCGCCAAGGACTTCTACAGGGCCGATTCCCCACTGATGCACGCCCAACTCCTGGGTGGGGACGTCGTGACCCTTACCCTTCTTCTACCCGTCCTCATCGTGAGCGCCTTGCTCGCACGGCGTGGCTCTATGCGCGCGACAGTGGTGTGGCTTGGGTGTCTGTGCTTCCTGACGTACTTCTACCTCGTGTTCTCCTTCCAGGTGAGTTTCAATGCGATGTTCCCCCTCTACCTCGTCCTCCTCGGCGGTGCCGTCTATGGCCTAGTCTTCGGGCTCACCGGTACCTTCGGCTCCGACCGCTTCGACCACGCGGCGAGCGACTGCACGGCAAGGACGGTGGCCGTCGCCCTCGGTCTCATCCCCGTGCTGTTCTACGCGATGGAGCTGGGAGAGGTCGTCTCCGGGGCGGTATCCGGGACGGCCCCGGAAAGCGTCGTGGACTTCGGGGCGCCCACCTATTTCGCCCACGTCATCGATATGGCGCTCTCTCTCCCTGCGTACGCGATCGGTGCGATCCTCCTATGGCAGAGGAAGCGAATGGGGTACATCCTCGGCGGGGCACTCCTGACCATCCTGGTGTTCATGATGGTCGCGCTACTCAGCATGTTTGTCGTCCAATCCCACCGTGACATCGATGTCGCGACGGCGGACGTCGCCGTCATAGGGACGGTCGCGTTGGGCTACTCCTTCCTCCTGGTGTGGTACCTCCGGAGCCTCAAGCCTCGCACGGCACTAGGGTAACGATCGCACGTCAACTCCGATCACCCGACTAGGCTATGTCCAGCACGAGGAGGTTGCCTACCGTGACATCAAAGAAGCCCGAGACTCCCGCATCGGCGGGGGGCCCTACACCGCCTGCAAAGACGACCCGAGGAGCACTCGACGCCCTCAACTCGCGCCTCTTAGAGGCGATCTCCGAGCGGGAGCCGAGCAAGCAGAAGAAGCAGCACGCCCGAGGGAAGAAGACGGCCCGCGAGCGCATCGACCTTCTTCTTGATCCCGGTTCGTTCACCGAGATCGACGCCCTGACCCGACACCGTTCCCGCAATTTCGGCCTCGAGAAGAAGCGCCCATACGGCGACGGCGTCATCACCGGATACGGCACCATCGATGGCCGCCAGGTAGCGGTGTACTCCCAGGACTTCACTGTCTTCGGAGGCTCGCTCGGTGAGGTCCATGGCCAGAAGATCGCCAAGGTCCAGGACTTCGCGCTCCGAACTGGGATTCCACTCATCGGCATGCTCGACGGAGGCGGAGCGCGCATACAGGAGGGGGTCGCCGCTCTCACTCAGTTCGCGGAGATCTTCCGCCGAAACGTCGCCGCCTCGGGCGTCATCCCTCAGATCTCCATCATCCTTGGGCCATCGGCCGGAGGCGCGGTCTACTCCCCCGCCCTGACCGATTTCGTCATCATGGCCGCCGGAACCTCCCAGATGTTCATCACAGGGCCGGACGTCATCAAAGCGGTCACCAACGAGGAAGTCACGTTCGAGGAACTCGGCGGTGGGCAGACGCATAACGTCAAGTCCGGGGTCGCCCACTACCTGGCGACCGACGAGGACGACGCGATCGACTACGTCAAGCACCTGCTTCAGTACCTTCCAGAGAACAACCTGACCGATCCCCCATCGTGGGACGTGGAGGCCGACCTCGAGATCTCGGACACCGACCTGGCCCTCAACTCCATCGTCCCGGACAGCGACAACCAGCCATACGACATGAAGACCGTCGTCGGGGCCGTGCTCGACGAGGGCGAGTTCTTCGAGGTACAGCCCCTTTACGCCCCCAACGTGGTCATCGGCTTCGGGCACGTAGAGGGACACTCCGTCGGCATCGTCGCCAACCAGCCCCTCTCCATGGCGGGGACACTCGACATCGCCGCCGCCGAGAAGGCCGCCCGGTTCGTCCGGACATGCGACGCCTTCAACGTCCCCGTCATAACCTTCGTCGACGTCCCCGGGTTCCTTCCCGGCACCGACCAGGAATGGCAGGGCATCATCCGTCGGGGTGCCAAACTCATCTACGCCTACGCCGAGGCGACCGTCCCCCTCGTCACCGTCATCACCCGCAAGGCCTACGGCGGCGCGTATATCGTCATGGCGTCCAAGCAGCTCGGGGCCGACATCAACCTCGCCTGGCCGACGGCACAAATCGCCGTCATGGGGGCATCGGGGGCGGTCAACATCCTCCAGCGGAAGGCACTCGCGGCAATCGAGGAGGCCGGGGGCGACGTCGAGACCGAACGGGCCAGGCTCGTGGCGGAGTACGAAGAGGGGCTCCTCAACCCCTACGACGCCGCCGACCGCGGCTACGTCGACGCCGTAATCGAGCCAAGCGACACACGCGCCCAGGTGGTGCGGGCTCTTCGGGTCCTCCGGACCAAACGTGCCGCCCTGCCGCCGAAGAAGCACGGGAACATCCCGTTGTGACGAAACACGGACAGGAGTCACCGGACGCGGAAGAGGTCGCGGCCGGGCTCAGGATTATGCGCGGATCCGTCGACGAGGAGGAGTTGGCCGCCCTCGTAGCCGGCATGGTCGCGTTAATCGCGGCCCGAGATGCGAGCGAGGAGGCCGCCTCCCCGACGTCAGCCTGGATGGATCGGAGCCGCACGATGAGGGGACGCCCGACTGGCGTTCTCGCCCGCGGAGATACGGCCTGGCGGCACTCCCTGCGATAGGCCCAGTACACAATCCTTGAACCTGACAGGATGTGCGCATGGCACTTCTCAAGCGATCATCGGCCAGCCCCGATCCCGATTTCTCCTTCCTGTCGGCCAACGAAGGGAAGAAACTCCGCGACCTTGCCGCGAAGGAATTCGCTCGCCAAGGCATCTCGGCGGAATGCCGCGGAGACCACTTCCTTGAATCCAACGGGAAGAAGTACGGCCTTCATAACCTGGTGGCCACCTGCCATGGTGCTCCCGAAGGAAAGTCGGCGTGGCCCCAGATTATCGAGCAACACGTCACAGCCGTGCTCGCAGTGATGAGCGAACCAGACCAGCCTCACTCACTCGAGGAAATGAGGGCTCACGCTATCCTGCGGCTCGTCGACGTACGATCCTTGTCCGATATGACGGACCGGTTCGGATACGCACGACCTTGGAGCGATGACGTCCTCGAGTTGATCGCCTTCGACCACCCCGACTGGGTCAGTTACCTTCGCGATGAGGATCTGGAAGGATTGGACATCTCCGAGATCCGCGACGTGGCCCTGGATAATCTCCGCCAACAGCCGGTCGACGAACGCTCATCCACAGAGATCGAAAGCGGGGTTGTTATCCATAGCGTCGCTGGCCTTTCCTTCTACACGGCGAGCCGGGCCATTCTCCTCGACGAAGAACTCGAGGCGTTCGGCGAACACCCCCATGGCGCGTTCTTCATCATTCCGGATCGACACAACCTCCTTTTCCACGTTCTCAAGGACACAACATTCATCCCGGCCCTTCAGAACCTCGCTGGCGTCGCACTAGGGGCGTATGGCGAAAACGTCTCCCCCCTCTCTCCCCACGTCTACTGGTGGCACGACGGTGTCGTGACTCAAGTAACGAAGATTGGCGAGGCCAATGAGTACCGGGTAGAACCCGACGAGGAACTAACTGAAGTCATGAACGCACTCGCCGAAGGATAGTCCGTATGCCCTCGCGATTCCCGAGCCGCATCCGTCCGCGCTACCGGTGGTTCGTCGCCGCCGCCGTCCTGGTCCCGGCAATCGTCGGGGGTCCCTGGCTGTACGTTCGCTTCGCAACCGTGAGTGACATCTACGGCCCCGGCGAGATACCCCGCCACGCCGACGCCGCTCTCGTCCTAGGCGCGAAGGTCGGGGACGACGGCCTGCCGAGCGTTTTCCTTCAGGAACGCGTCGACCTCGGAGTCGACCTCTACGAGCGGGGAATCGTCGACATCATCGTCATGACGGGAGCGACCCGGCCCGACGGCTACGACGAGCCCGCGACCATGCGGAACCTTGCCCTCGCCCAGGGGGTCCCGGCCGAGGCGATCATCCTCGACCGCGAAGGGATCGATACCTTCGCCTCGTGCGCGAACGCCGCCGGGTCGCTCGACCTTGACTCCGTCGTCGTCATCACCCAGGAGTTCCATGTTGCCCGGGCCACCTGGCTGTGCCAGCGGGCGGGCATCGATGCCGAGGGGGACTACCCCCCGATCGGGCGCAGGGCAGGTACCGTGACGGGAAACCTCCGGGAGGTCGCGGCGGACTGGAAGGCCGTTCTCAACGTCGTCGGCGGACGTGAGTAGCCCGGCTTCGGACGCGTCAAGCCCCGCACGTTCCTGGTTGCCAGCACTAGGGTGACCTCTTGCTAGAGTGGCTCGCCTAGGGACGGAGGAACCGGTGACAGACGACCCGTCGAACGCCGTCCAGTCCACCCCGTTCGATCCCACCCATTTCGGATATGGCGAGGTCAGTGCGGACGAGAAGACGGGCCGCGTCGCGGAAGTGTTCGACCGCGTCGCCAAGCGCTATGACCTGATGAACGACCTCATGACCTGGGGCCTTCATCGACGGTGGAAGCGAACGGCGGTGAGGATGACGGGTATTCAACTCGGAGACAAAGTCCTCGACCTCGCCGGGGGCACGGGCGACATCGCCATTCGGCTCGCGGCCAAGGTCGGGCCGACGGGCCATGTCACGCTGGCTGACATCAACCCCTCCATGCTCGCCGAGGCGGAGCGACGGCTCCGCGGACATCGCTTCGAGAAACTGATCTCGCTTCACGAAGCCGACGCCGAAGACCTCCCCTTTGGCGACGCCTCCTTCGACGCGGTGACCATCGGTTTTGGACTCCGAAACGTCACGAACCAGGCCAAGGCGCTCGCGTCGATGCGCCGGGTCCTCAAGCCGGGGGGGCGGCTCGTGATCCTGGAGTTCTCCCGGCCGGTCCTGTGGCTCGTCCGACCGTTCTACGATGCCTACTCCTTTCTCGTTTTGCCGACCCTCGGAAGGCTCGTCCTCCGAGACTCGGCGAGCTATCGATACCTGGCCGAATCCATCCGGATGCATCCGGACCGACAAACCCTTCTGACGATGCTGGAGACGGCCCGATTCGACGCCTGTGGCGTAAAAAGGATGTTCTTCGGCATCGTCGCCGCACACCACGGCAGCGCTGGCTAGGCTGGCGCCATGCCCGTTCCGCTCGTCCTCGCCTCCGCCTCTCCTGCTCGCTTGGCGACGCTCAGGACCGCCGGGATCGAGCCAACGGTCCTCGTGGCCGACATCGACGAGGAAAGCCTGCTTGCGAACGCCAGAGACCTATTCGCGGAACACTACTCCGCCGGACTCAGACCTGAGTTGGCGCTCAAGGACCAGCCAATCATCGTGGCGAACGCCAAGGCCGAATGGGTCCAGGCACACCACGATCCAGACGCCCTAATCCTCGGATGCGACTCCATGCTTGAGTACCAAGGAGAACTCCTCGGCAAGCCCCTGGTGCCCGAGGCCGCCCGGGAACTATGGCACGAACTCCGCAGCCATACCGCGACTCTTCACACCGCCCACGTCCTCATCGACAATCGCATCGAGCGTCGGGATTCCGATGCCCACTCGACACATGCCGGCGATACCTCCTCGGCCCTCGTCCGGTTCGCCGACCTGACCGATGACGAGATTGAGGCATACGTGGCTACCGGGGAACCCCTCAACGTCGCCGGCGGCTTCACCATCGATGGATTGGGGGGCCCCTTCATTGAAGGCGTCGACGGGGATCACCACGGCGTCGTCGGGCTCAGTCTTCCCCTGTTTCGGCATCTACTGATCCATATCGGGCTCACCATCCCCGATGTCTGGTCGTGACCCAAGGACCCAACGGGAACGTGGCATTTGTCGAGTCGGAACAACCTACGGGGCCGTAACCATCGAATCTTAGTGATCCTTTGTAGGCTTCCTACAAACGCCCCGCCGGGCGCTTGACCCCCAGACCAAACTTGCATCAGGCCCCTTCTCTGAGGTCGATACACCTCCACGACCACGCTACGTTGGCCTGGTGCCGTCATTCGATTCCGTCCTAATCGCCAATAGGGGAGAAATCGCGGTCCGCGTCATCCGCGCCGCGAGGGACGCCGGGATCCGGTCTATCGCCGTCTATGCCGACCCCGACCGCGACGCCCCATTCGTCGAGTTGGCGGACGATGCCTACGCCCTCGGGGGCGCGACGGCAGCGGAAACCTACCTCAACATCGACAAGATCCTGGGTGCCGCGGCACGTTCCGGGGCGGCTGCCCTCCACCCCGGATATGGCTTTCTTGCGGAGAATGCCCACTTCGCTCGCGCGGTCATCGACGCCGGCCTGGTGTGGATCGGTCCGTCCCCGGAGGCGATCGAGGCCCTGGGAGACAAGGTCTCCGCCCGCCATATCGCCCAGAAGGTCGGAGCCCCACTGGTACCTGGAACCCCCGACCCCGTCACGAGCGCGGATGAGGTGCTGGCCTTCGCAGACGAGCACGGCCTTCCCCTGGCGATCAAAGCCGCACACGGGGGCGGCGGACGTGGCCTAAAGGTCGCCCACACACGTGAGGACATCGCCCACCAATATGATTCAGCCGTGCGCGAGGCGACATCGGCCTTCGGACGGGGCGAATGCTTCGTCGAGCGCTTCCTCGACCGACCCCGCCACGTCGAGACCCAATGCCTCGCGGACTCACACGGCAACGTAGTAGTGGTCTCCACCCGAGACTGCTCGCTCCAGCGCCGCCACCAGAAACTCATCGAGGAAGCCCCCGCACCGTTCCTGACACCCGATCAGGAGGCCATCATCGTCGAGGGCAGCCGTGCGATCCTAAAGGAGGCGCACTACCAAGGCGCCGGGACCTGCGAGTTCCTCGTCGGTTCGGACGGAACGGTCTCCTTCCTTGAGGTCAACACCAGGCTGCAGGTGGAGCATCCCGTGTCGGAGGAGGTAACGGGCCTCGACCTCGTCAGGGAGCAGTTCCGCATAGCGGCCGGTGAGCCCATCTCCGTGCCGGACCCGGTAGTCCGCGGACACTCGATCGAGTTCCGCATCAATGGCGAGGATCCCGGAGCCGGCTTCCTTCCCACACCCGGACGGGTGACGGTGCTACGGCTTCCGTCCGGTCCAGGGGTACGGGTCGATACCGGCATCATCCAAGGCAGCATCGTGTCCGGCCAATTCGACTCCCTCCTCGCGAAGGTCATCGTGACAGGCTCGACCAGGAACGAGGCCCTCACCCGCGCCCGACGTGCCTTCTCCGAGATTGTCATCGAGGGTCTCCCCACCGTCATCCCGTTTCATCGTGCCGTGCTCGACGCTCCCGAGTTCACCGCTCCCGACGGGCACCTTGGGGTCTTCACCACCTGGATCGAGACCGACTTCAAGGAAACCGTGGCGTCCCTGGGGAGGGTCGATAGCCACACCACCGAGGACGCCGACTCTGGTAAAACCTCCCGGGTCATAGTCGAGGTCAGCGGGAAGCGTCTCGAGGTCGTGCTTCCCGCGGGTCTCGCGGCAGCCGGAAGGGCCAGCGCCCGATCGGGAGGGCCCAAACGGGCGGCTCGCGCCAACGGCGCCGTTCGCCTTGCGAGCGGGAAGACCCTGTCATCGCCCATGCAGGGAACGATCGTCAAGGTCGCGGTCGAGGAGGGCGCCGCGGTCAAAGAGGGCGACCTCGTCGTGGTTCTCGAAGCCATGAAGATGGAGCAGCCCCTCGTAGCTCACCGAAGTGGCACGGTCACCAGCCTCAACGCCTCCGTCGGAGCGAGCGTGAGCGCGGGAACGGCCATCTGCGACATCGACGGGGCGGACTGATCGGTCCCCAAGTAGCGATCACCCAACACCTTCGTGTCGTTGTCGTGCCATTCCCCTATCGCCTCCGAAAGCAAAAAGCGGGGTTGGCCCCTGGTCGTGGATGCGATATCGGAAACCGCGGTTCCTAGCGGTAGCGTGTCACCATGACCGATCCCGAGAACCTCGCTGCAGAGGCGGCCCGTGTATTAGCCGACCGCGCCGGGGTCAATGCGCATGACGTTGCCCTCATGCTCGGCTCTGGCTGGGCGGGGGCCGTCAACCTCCTCGGCGAGGAGGTCGCGTCCGTCCCGGCTTCCGAGATGCCTGGCTTTCGTGCGCCTTCGGTCGAGGGCCATTCTTCGACCATCCGCTCGTTCGTCACAACCACGGGTCTTCGTGTCCTGGTTCTTGGTGCGCGACACCACTACTACGAGTCAAGGGACGCCTCCGCCGTCGCCTATCCCGTCCGCATGTCCGCTGCGGCTGGCTGCCACACCATCATCCTGACTAATGGCTGCGGATCGACGCGGCTCGAGATCGGACCTGGCACTCCTGTCCTCATCACCGACCACATCAACCTCACGGGCGCGACACCCCTCCAGGGGCCTGCCTTCACCGACCTCACCGACCTGTACTCGATCCGCCTCCGTGCCATCGCGCGGGCGATCGACCCCGGACTTGCCGAGGGGGTCTACGCCCAGTTCCCTGGCCCTCAGTACGAGACCCCGGCAGAGGTCCGAATGGCCATCGCCATGGGAGCAAACCTCATCGGGATGTCGACCGCCCTTGAGGCGATCGCTGCCCGTGCCGCCGGACTCGAGATCCTCGGGCTCTCCCTGATCACCAACCTCGCCGCGGGCATCTCCGATTCGGCCCTGAGTCACGATGAGGTGCTGGCGGCCGGGGACGCGGCAGGTCCCGGCCTGTCCCACCTCCTGGCGGACATCGTCGGGCGCCTTTAGCGGGATGGATCATGGCCCTCTCCTTTGGTACCGCTGGGATTCGCGGCCCCCTCGGTCCCGGACCCGAGGAGATGAACCTCGAAACGGTACACCGGGTGTCAAACGGGATTGCTGTCTTCCTTGCGGATAGGCTCGGGGACGAACTCGCGTCCGTCGTCGTGGGATATGACGCCCGTCACGAGTCGGAGGTGTTCGCTCGTGAGATAGCGGAGACTGTCCTCGCCGCCGGACATAGTGCGCTTCTCCTGCCAGGTCCACTTCCCACCCCCGTCCTCGCGTACGCCATCAGGGCACTCGACGCCGATGCCGGAGTAATGGTGACCGCCAGCCACAACCCGGCCTCCGACAATGGCCTCAAGGTCTACCTCGGCGGGCGTCTGACGGATGATGCCGAAAGGGGAACCCAGATCGTCTCGCCAACTGATCTCGAGATCCAGCAGCGAATCGCTTCCCTCGATGGTGTCTCCGCTGACAAGACGGCCCCCATCATCCTGGAGGAATGCCCCGTTTTCGATGGCGAGATCGAAGCTGGGTATATCGGCGCAATCACCGGCCTGGTTCCTCCTCCCGTCGGCGAGATCGCCGCACGCCGAGCCGCCACTTCGATCGTCCTCACTCCCTTGCATGGAGTCGGCGGAACCATTGCCCTGGCAGTGTTTGCCGCTGCTGGCTTCACCGACATACGCCTGGTGCCCGAACAGGCCGAGCCCGATCCCGATTTCCCCACGGTGCCGTTTCCCAATCCCGAGGAGCCGGGTGCGATGGACATGGCGCTCTCCCTTGCGAAGCGCACAGAGGCGGACCTGGCCATCGCACTCGACCCAGACGCAGACAGGTGCGGCCTAGCGGTGGAAACGGATGGGCATTGGAGGGCCCTTACCGGAGACCAGATCGGGTGTCTACTGGGGGAATGGGTCGCCGATCGTTTGGCGACAGGAGAGGTTGTCCCGGGGGTCAAACCCAATTCTCGAACTCTCGCTTCATCGATCGTGTCATCACGGCTTCTCGGGGCGATCGCTTCTCGTCACGGCCTCACCCACTTCTCGACTCTCACGGGCTTCAAGTGGCTTGCGCGCGTTCCGGAGCTTGCTTTCGCCTACGAGGAGGCCCTGGGTTATTGCGTTGCGCCTGAGGTCGTCCGGGACAAGGACGGGATTGCTGCCGCGCTCCTGATCGCCGAATATGCCTCCCTCCTGTCTTCCCGCGGCCTCACCATTGGAGATGCCCTTGATTCCCTCGATCGCACCTACGGTGTCCACCTCACCCGACTGATCGCCATGGGGCTGCTCTCCCAGGAGGCGCTCACCCAGATGGTGGCCTATATCCTTACCTCGCCTCCGGAAACCCTGGGGGGATTTCCAATCGTTGTGGTCGATGACGCACGGAAGGGCCTCGACAGCCTTCCCCCGACCTTGGGTATCCGACTGAGGACGGCCTCGGGTGCATGTGTGATTGTGAGGCCTTCAGGCACAGAGCCAAAGATCAAGGCCTACCTGGAGGTCGTCTGTCCCGCCACAGGAAACCTAAACGCCGATCGTGCATCGGCGCAGGGGGCCATGAAGGCACTCGAATCCGATGTGCGAGCACTCCTGCTAGGCATCCCACCCGTCGAGCACGGTTCGCGTCCCTGAAACCCCGAGTCTGGTTGCCCCAGCTTTCAGTAGATCGAGCGCATCCTGGGAGGTCCGGATTCCCCCGGAAGCCTTGACTCCGAGACGACCCCCCACAGCCTGTACGAGGAACCTGACCGCCTCCAAACTCGCCCCGCCAGCAGGATGGAATCCCGTCGAGGTCTTGACGAAATCCGCACCTCCCCTCTCGGCAGCCAAGGCGGCGTCGATGATCGCCTCTTCACCGAAGGCAGCCGTCTCGAGGATGACCTTGAGGATCTTCCCGTTCGAGGCCTTATCCATGGCCTCCCTTACGTCCGCGATGTCCCGCTCGACCAGATCGAACCTCCCGAGCTGAAGCGCCCCAAGATTGGCGACCATGTCCACTTCGTCGGCACCTCTCGCTACGGCGCTAGAGGCCTCGGCTGCCTTGACGACGGTGGGCTCGAGCCCGGTCGGAAACCCGGACACGATGACCGTGCGTAGTCCTGCTCCATGCGCCCGCGGGACCACCCGATCAACCCACCGATCCTCCACGCAAACAGCAAATACCTCCAGGTCGACCGCCTCGACGACGAGGTTGTCGATCTCCCTCAAGGTCGCATCGGGTCGAAGCAGCGTGTGATCGATGAGACGAGCGATCTCCACTCGCGTGAGCACTACCCGTCGCTGCCCATTCCTAGAAATCCTTGGAACACCGCGTCGGCAATCTCCTGGCGCACCTCGTAGGGCTGGAAGGCCGCCCACGCGGCGTCGAGGGATGCGAGTTCTAGGTCAGCCAGCCCCCAACCGGCCTCGTCAACGAGGAGGGCCATCTCTCGAGATGTGGATGTCCCACACATCAGGCGATTGTCGGGGTTGATCATCACCGCGAATCCAAGATCACGCAGTCGGGTGATGGGGTGCTTTCCGATCGACAACGCGGCTCCGGTTTGCACGTTGGATGTCGGGCACAACTCCAAGGGGATGCGATTGTCCCTCACAAAGGAGGCGACCCTCCCGAAGCGAGGCTCCTCGGTCTCGAAGCCTTCAATGTCCTCGACGATCCTAAGTCCGTGTCCGATACGGCGGGCGGCCCCCAGGGAAACGGCTTCCCTGATGCTCACCGATCCTGCCGCCTCGCCCGCGTGAATGGTGACGGGGAACAGAGCGTCTCTCAGGAGGGTGAAGGCTTCCGCGTGGAGTGACGGGGGAAACCCCGCCTCCGGGCCAGCGATATCGAATCCGACGCACCGGTCTCGATTCTCTAGCGCGAGCCGCGCTACTTCGACGCTCCGATTCTCATGCCTCATGGCCGTCAGCAACGCGGCGGCGCGAATTGGCTTTCCCTCGTGTCGTGCTTCCTCGATCCCCTCTTCTATGCCAGCCTGGACGGCATCCACAACCGCCTGCAGGGTCAGCCCCCCTTCCAGGTGCAACTCTGGGGCATAGCGAATCTCGGCATAGACAACCCCATCGCGGGCATGATCGACTATGGCCTCGCGCGCTACCCGAGCCAAGGCCTCCGCCGTTTGAAGGCACGCAACCGTGTGCCGAAAGGTCTCGAGGAAGACGGGGAGGGAGCCCGCGGCGGCTGCGGACACGAACCAATTCCCGAGCGACGATGGGTCGGATGCAGGCAACTCGTGGCCTACCTCCACCGCCAATTCGAGCACCGTCTCTGGGCGCAATCCTCCGTCTAGGTGGTCGTGAAGCACAACCTTGGGAAGAGAGCGGACCTCCTCAAGAGAGGGACTACCTCCTCTGTCGTCGACTCCCACGAACTACGACCTCGCCTTCGGAAGAATCATCCACGAGACGTGTGACCAGTTTCCGAGCGCGCGGAGTCCCTTTCCACCCTCGCGCATCTGCCTCTCCGAGATGTAATGCTGCGCGGCACTCGCCGGCTCGTAGGCGAGGAATCCTCCGTCGACCACGTGGGTAAGGAGCACCACGTGACGGGGAACGACCGTGTCGAGCCCGCGCGCGGAGTCCCCGGAGGCGTAGATCGGAACGGGGATGCCATCGATGAGGGCCGCCGTTGCCCTGGTGATCATTGCGTCGATATCGGCTTCGTCCGTGTCATCCACCATCCCACCGTGAAATTTGAGGCCCAGGAAGCGCGTATGGTTGTCGACCCGCCACGGGGGTGTCCCGAGGGATCGCGGCCAAGGCACCAGGAGTAGGAATCCCCTCCTTACGGTGTCGACGTGGATGGATCGCTGGAGACCCTCCCACCTCTCCTCGGGCGTCATCATCCAGGAGCGCCGAGGAATGCGAGCCACCTCGGGTGGCAGGTAATGGAAGAATGACCGCCCGCTGGCGACCCATATCCCGACGAAGGGATCGCCGACCATGAGCATGATCGCCATAGCAGCCGCTCCGCAAGTTGTGCCATCCACTTGGCGCGCGGGAATGCCCGCTAGCGTCACGGGGCCTTCCTTGGCTTCGCGTACGGGGCCGAGTGCCAGTTCGCGCTCGATGGCCGTGAGATCCTTCCACCCTCGAATGAGGCCCATAACCGCGCTAGGCGGGGCCCCTGAGGCGAGCCCTCGCTGCGCCACATCTGTGGTCGAGGAATCGAGATCAATCATGAGCTTGGTAAGTCGAAAGCGATCGTCTTCGGAAAGCGAGGCAAGGGTGCGTTCGTAGGCACGAAACCATGCGGCCGGGGTCCCTCCCTCGGAGGCCCGCTCCGTAAGCCTCATTGCGCGCCTAACCGAAGAGGCGTCACGCCAGCGGCGACGTAACCCCACGGCCTTTCCGAGCCGAGCAAGGATCGTCGTCGCCTGCCACTTCATCCCTACCGGACCTCCTCCATCGCCTGCTTGACCTTCTGAGCCGAGTTCCTGCCGAGCACCAGGATGGCATCGGGCGTATCGACGACCGTGACATCCTCCAGTCCAACAATCACTACCGGCCGATCTCCACCGACGGCCATCGCCCCAGGGGCATCGACCGCGGCTACGCGAGCCGTCCTCATTAGTAGACGAACCCCGTCGGAGCCTGGTTCCATCTGGGACGCAAGCACGGCGAAGTCACCGATGTCATACCAGTCTAAGTCGCCTGGGACGACGGCCACCCCACCCTCGACCGTTAGGGGCTCGGCAATGGCGTGATCGATCGAGATGCGGGTGAGTCCAGGCCACACCCGATCAAGAACCTCGACCCTCCCCGGACCGTCCCAGGCGGAGGCAATGTCCCTCACCCCCGACGCGAGACTCGGGTGGAGCCTCGCGAGATGGCCAAGGAGGACATCCGTACGGGTGACATACATCCCAGCGTTCCAGTAGTGGAGACCCTCCGCGATCATGGCCTCCGCCGCCTGGGCGTTCGGTTTCTCGGAAAAGGCTTCTACCCGGAATGCTCCCTCGCTCCCTTTGATCGGCGCACCGGCCTTGATGTATCCGAAACCGGTCGAGGGTTCCCTGGGCTCGATACCGATGGTTACCACGTCGCCCGCAGCGGCCACCCTCATGGCTATCCGAAGGGCGTCCCGAAACGCCTCGGGTTTCCGTATGACATGGTCCGCCGAGAATGTCCCCATGATGTGAGGCCCGTGCCTCAACTCCAGGATGGCGGCGGCCAGGGCGATCGCGGGCATGGAATCACGAGGGCTGGGCTCGGCTACGACTTCGTCGTCCCCTAGGCTCGGCAGTTGCTGGCGAACCGATGCCGCATGCGCTGCACCAGTGACGACCAGGGTCCGATCCGCCAAGGGGGCAATCCTTTGTACCGTGTCCTGAAGGAGACTCGCCCCGGTCCCCAAGAGGTCGAGGAGAAACTTCGGTCGATCGGCGGTCGAAAGCGGCCAGAGCCTGCTCCCTACACCACCCGCCGGAATGACAGCCGAGAACCCCTTGTCTGAACTCACGAACACCAGACTAGGATGATTCGGCCTCGACCACGAACCGGGGACATGGAGATCTCGTCAGTCGACATACAGATCCACTTGTTTGGCGTACCGGATCCACACCCCGGTCGAGTCCGCCGAACCGCTGGGGGCTCGCCAGGCGAGGACAAAACCAGGGACGGTGACACTCGTCCGTCCAATCTCGAATTCTGCACCGTCCACGAGGATGAAGGGCTCCGTTACCTCCGTCACCGTCCCGTCTGGGGCGAACGTTGCCACCACCGTCCCAACCTCGATCCTGGCTCCCGCGAGCGTCGTAGCCTGGACCTCGAATTCCAGGCACTCCTCGCCCGCTCCGGGAACCAAGTCGGCGAGAACCGCGCCCCCCTCCCCCGCGCCTTCCGCGCATTGCGGATTGGAAGTTGGCCCGCTGAAACGTTGACCACCCTTCCAGTCGACCTTCGTGTGACGCCACCCGGGAGCGATCCTGAGATCGTCAACATCGAAGTCCGACGGTAGGGCAATCTCAAACGGCGCGGACTCGCCCAGGCGGACGACGATCGGCAGGGCATATCGCTCAAGACCTACCTCAACGACGATCCCGGTAGCCGCCGTGGCTTCCTGGGTAACGCTTGTCGACCCGCCGGGGTTGAGGGCTGCCCCCGCTGAGCCCTCGGGGAGTATCGTCGGCTGCTCCCCCCCATACTGGACCAGCCCCCGAGCGATGCCATTTTCTACGGAAACGGTTAGCGGGAGGATGTGAACCCCATAGGCGTCGTTGCGGTGGGGCAGTACCGGACCGAAGTACCCCTCAAGGGCCGATATGGTTCCGCCATATATGTCGTCGCGACGCACCCCCCGGGTCGGCAACGACTTGAGGACGGAATCGAGGGAATCGGGCATGACGACACCCCCGTAGTGCTGCTCTGGGATGAAATCGGCGCCCACGATCCATACCTGACTCACCCCATCACCCGGCAATCCATCGATGCAGGGCTCCGCCTCTCCCGAGGGTCCGACGATCCCCAGCCGAAGCGCACGGTCTCCGGTCTCGTAGTCGAAGTAGCAACCCAGATTAAGACCGGTGATTTTCGCTGCCCCGTAATCGGTCGTCGGGGAATCCGCGCTCCCCCAGAATCGTGCACCGGCAGTTTCGAGTTCGCGGTGGATGTTCCCCATGAGGTCACGCCCCTCTGGAATACCCATCCAGCGATCGGGGGCGTAGCACCTAGCGACCTGAGCATTGAATAGATCGCACGGCCGCGATCGCAGCCCAAAGGACGCGAGGTTAAGGTCCTCAAGAATCTTCTCGGCCGATGGTGCAGGCTCAAGGCCCAAATACGGATTCTCAAGGTTGTCGAATGAGCAGCCCGCCGTCGCCAGGGCAAGGGCGACGAGGACACAAGAAACCTTCATAGTTCGACGGTACGGCCTCTGCGCGCAAGGCGCACCCCCTTGGTCTATGGAGATGCAACGTCCAGACGAGGCCCCCACGTCTACCCGCGACGCGCCAGAAATCCGACGTGGTCATAGACCCGTTCGAGCGTGACCTGGGCTATGGCCGATGCCCTCTCTGCGCCGTCGGCCAGGGTTGTATCTAGTCGCTCTTCCGATTCGATCCAATCCATGGAGGCCTCCCGGATGGGGGCAAGGTAGCCCACGACGATCTCCGCGAGATCCCCCTTGAGATCCCCGTACCCCTTCCCGGAGTAATCGGCAACGATGTCCTCGACCGGGCGCCCCGTGAGGGCCGAGAAGATGGTGAGCAGATTGGACACCCCCGGCTTCGACTGACGATCGAACCTGATGGAACGCTCAGTGTCGGTGACGGCCGATTTGATCTTCTTCGCCACATCCTTTGGATCGTCCAGTAGTTCGATGATTCCCTGTGGGCTCCCCGACTTCGACATCTTCGAAGTTGGATCCTGGAGGTCGAAGATCTTCGCCGTTGCCTTGATAATGTGGGGCTCGGGGATGGTAACGGTGTCTCCGTAGCGCGTATTGATTCGCCGGGCCAAGTCGCGCGAAAGTTCGAGGTGCTGACGCTGATCCTCCCCGACGGGAACGGAATTCGCGTCGTAGAGGAGGATGTCTGCGGCCATGAGAACCGGGTAGACGAAGAGGCCGACGTTCGTGCCGGACTCGCCACTATTCGCGGCCTTGTCTTTGAACTGCGTCATACGGCCAGCCTCGCCGAATCCGGTCAAGCACCCAAGAATCCAGGCGAGCTCGACGTGCTGGGGCACGTGAGACTGGACGAAAAGGATCGATCGAGCCGGATCCACCCCGGCCGCCAGGAACTGCGCCACCGTCCTTCGAGTCCTGTCCCTGAGCACGGCCGGATCCGGTGTGACGGTGAAGGCGTGGAGGTCGACGACCGCATAGATGGCCTCATGAGTCTCCTGGAGTGCGACCCACTGAGTCAGGGCGCCCAGATAGTTCCCCAGGTGGAGTGAATCGGCCGTCGGTTGCATGGCGGAGAAGGCGCGCGGTGTCATGGCGCCATTCTTCCCTACATTGACCAGTCGCCGGGGTTGCCGCACGTGCGTGGTGCGGCTATCAGCCTCCCGTTACAGCGTCGGCTATTTCCCCCATGCCATCACTCACTCGGGTCAGAACCCCGGGGGGCTGTTCCTCAGGGAACGCCTCCACCACTCCTGCAAGGGCCTCCCCCGAACACGAGCAGTCGATCATGACTACCCCGTCTCCCGACGCGAACAAGACTCCCGATCCGTCCCCGTCGAGAAGGAACACCTCACGACCCCCCTGGTCGGATCGCTCAAGAACCTCACCCACATTCTGCGGGAGTCGGCCCCTACTCTCCGTCACGATGAATTCGTTCTCACCCATGCGGGCGGTCGTCCGGGAAACCCTCACCCCGTTGTTCTCCTGAATGACCGTTCCGAGCTGGGTAATCTCCTCGCTCGCCCACCCGGGTTGTCCGGATGTGACGAGACTATTCATCCCCCCCGCACCCAGCGGGTATATCGCGTGTGAAGTCAACCCGTTGACCGAATTGCCCTCGACGAAGGCGCTGAGTTGGACCTCCTTCGGCTCACCCAGCATGTACAAGATCGTAAGGATTCCGACCACCCCCGAGACCGCCATAAGACTGCCCCTGAGCACATGCGGTCGCACACTACGCGCGACCTTTGCATGCCGACGCGGTTCGGTTTGAGCAATCACGGCGATTCGTTCACGGTTGAGGAGCTTCTGGGCAAACCTCATGTCGATGCCGGAGCCGGATGTCTGAAGGGCCTCCCGATCCCGTCGAAGGGCATCCCACTCGGCCGTGCACAACTCGCACTCCGCCAGGTGACCCATCACCTTGAGCGCGTCCTCTCGCCCCAGCCTGCCGTCGATCAACAGGTTGAGCTGCCTCGTGACGTGGCGCGTGCTCACGCCGGGTCCTTGATCGGGGCACGATGGGCGAGGGACTCACGAAGCCGGGCGCGGGCACGGGAGAGTCGCGACCTCACCGTACCCATCTTGATGCCCAACGTCACCGCGATCTCCTCATAGGAGAGACCCTCGATGTCCGACAGGACAACGGCCACCCGGTATTCGGGAGATAGTTCCGCGAGCGCCTCGACGATGTCGTCATCGAGGTTCACCATGTCAAAAGCGTCCTCGGGTTGTCCGCTTCGCTCGTGCCGATCAAAACTCTGTGAAGTCGCGACGGCCGCGTCCTCGTCGCCCATCCAATCGAACCGAATCCGTTTCCGTCGGCGCACCCGATCCAAGAAGAGGTTGGTGGTGATGCGATGAAGCCAGCCCTCGAAGGTGCCAGGTTGGTAGTTCGCCAGGGAGTTGAAGACGCGGACGAAGACATCCTGGGTGAGATCCTCGGCATCGTGTGGATTGCCCGTCAGGTGCAGGGCGAGGCGATAGACCCGAGTCGAGTGATCTCGAACGATGCCCTCCCAGGAAGAGACCCCAAGGGCAGGAGCAGCGATGATCTCGGAGGCGTGCACAGGTGCGGGCCCATGGGTCATGCCGTCTCCTCCACACCTCGCTCAACGAAACCGGACAGAACCATGTTCCCACGTATCGGATCGATTCACACCCAAGTACACCCCAGGAGGGTCGAGGTCAGCCGATACGATGGTGAGGCGCTAGGAGGACGATGACGAGCGAAGCACTCGCGAATTGGGCGTACTGTGAGGGCTTCGTCCCCGAGGACGAGGTCCTGCTCGACGCGCGGGAAGCCGCGGCTGAACTTGGCTGCACCCCGGTCCTTCCCGGTTCAGGAGCTCTCCTCACGGTGCTCGCGCGCGCCGTGGATGCCCGTGCCATCGCAGAAATCGGCACAGGGGTCGGGGTGTCGAGCCTCTATTTGGTGCGGGGGATGAATCCATCGGGTGTGCTCACCACGATCGACATCGAGCCCGAGCACCACCGCGTCGCTCGCGCGACCATGAAGGCAGCCGGAATCGATACCGAGCAGGTTCGGATGATCACAGGAGCGGCCCTGACCATCATCCCGCGCCTCACCGATGCCGGCTATGACCTTGTCTTCGTCGACGCCGTGAAGGCTGAGTACCCGGTATACGTCGAGCACTCCATCAGGATGCTCCGGGCGGGTGGTGTGCTGGCCATCGACAACTCGCTCTGGCATTCACGGGTTCCTGACCCCGCCCAGCGGGACCACAACACCACCGCCATTCGTGAGACGCTCAAAGCCGTGAAGGCACGCGAGAATCTCTTATCGGTACTTCTGCCCTCAGGGGATGGGCTCCTCGTCGCCGTGAAGCGCTAACGGGGGTTACGACACCGCCTTCTGGAGGGTGTCGCCGAGTTGCTTGACCTCATCGGCGTTCATCTCCACGACCAGCCGGCCACCACCCTCCAGCGGCAAGCGCATCACGTAGCCGCGGCCCTCTTTGACAACCTCCATAGGGCCATCACCGGTCCTGGGCTTCATAGCAGCCATGTGCGGGTCTTCTCCTCGGGTGACAGCGCGATACGCGTGGTACGGAGCCATTCTACTCGTCTCGGGTCTCGGCAGTCGCCCTCCGTCGATACTCTTCGACGATCGCGACCGCCTCGACCGGGTCGTCGGTCACTCGAACCAGATCGAGATCCGTTGAGGCGATCATCCCGCCGTCCACCGCCCGCTCCTTCAACCAGTCGACGAGGCCTCCCCAGTATGCCTGCCCCATCAACACGATGGGAAAATTCCGCACGGTGTGGGTCTGAACGAGGGTGAGGGACTCGAAGAGTTCGTCAAGGGTACCGAAGCCGCCTGGAAGCACGATATAACCCTGGGCGTACTTGACGAACATCGTCTTGCGTGCGAAGAAGTATCGGAAATCGATGCCGAGGTTGACGTACTTGTTGATCCCCTGCTCGTCGGGTAGTTCGATCCCCAGGCCGATGGACACTCCCCCCGCGCCCGCCGCTCCCTTGTTGGCGGCCTCCATGATCCCCGGGCCGCCACCGGTGATGACGGCGTATCCCTTCTCGGCCAGAAGCCGGCCGATGATCTCTCCCCACAGGTATTCCTGTGACCCACGAACCGTTCGGGCCGAGCCAAAGACCGAGATCGCTGGCCCAATCTCCGCAAGGGCGCCAAAACCCTCGACAAAATCGCTTTGGATCCTCAAGACCCTCCAAGGATCGAGGTCCAACCAATCTGCCGATCGTTCCGTCCCCAGGAACTCCGCCGAACTGCTTTCGGTCGGTACCTGGCTACCCCGCAGAACGACGGGACCCCTGCGGTAAACTCCCGAGGCATTCCTCACCCTTCTAGCCATGCCCTCAAGCCCTCCCTCACACGTTCGATCTCCTTGACGCTGACCCTTTCTTCGTCCGAATGTGCGAGGTCCGGATCACCGGGTCCGAAATTCATGGCGGGAATGCCGAGGGCGCCGAACCGTGCGACATCCGTCCAGGCGTATTGGGCCCGGGGCGCGTCGGCACCCGTCGCCACAACGGCTTCAACAAACGCCCGGGCGATGGGGGAATCAAGTCCAGGGCGGCAGGAGGCTCCATGGTCGACAACCTTGATCGTGAGCCCCTCGACCCCTGAATTATGAAGCACCTCGTGTACGTGGGCCACGGCCTGGTCCTCCGTCTTGTCCGGTGCATATCGATAGTTGACCGTAATGGTGCACCGTTCAGGGACGACATTCCCGGCAATTCCGCCGGCCACGGCGACGACGTTCAGGCCTTCCTGGTACTCCAATCCATCGACCGTCACGACCTTGGGAACGTACCGCGAGAGGACGGCTAGCACCGGGGAGGCTTCGTGAATCGCGTTCACTCCCTTCCAGGCGCGGGCGGAGTGTGCCGCGATTCCTGGGACCTCAACCTCGAACCGGAGGGTCCCATTGCACCCGACCTCGATGCCGCCAGCGGTCGGCTCTGCCAGGACCGCAAAATCCACCTCAAGGAGTTTCGGGTGGTTCTTGGATATCCGACGGAGACCATTCAAGGCATCGGCAACCTCCTCATGGTCGTACAAAATCCAGGTGACATCTCGGTTCGGTTCTACCAACGAAGCCGCGAGCGACAGGATGACCGCGACCCCGCCCTTCATGTCGACAGACCCCCTCCCCCAAAGAGTGTCCCCCTCCACCTTGACCTCGAGACCCTCCACGAGCGGCACCGTGTCGAGGTGGCCCACTATGGCCACCCGCTCGCCCCTCCCCAGTTGGGTGCGGGCGACGATCGCGTCACCGTCTCGCGTGACGTCGAGATGGGCAAGCCCCCTCATGGCCGCTTCAACCGCATCGGCCAACGGACCTTCGTTTCCGCTGACTGATTCAACCTCAAGAAGGCATCTCGCAAGATCTCCCAGCGGCAGGCCAAGGTCGAGGGTCATGGCATCAGCCTATCCACCGAAGAACCCGTCGGGTTAGACCTCCCTTGCGACGACGTCCCTGGGATCTCGCTGATTCGCCCACCTCCATGTAGTAAAAACAGCTATTCCGGAAGCCCCCACCCGGACAGCGACGCCCACAACCTTGACCATCCCAAGAGCCCGCTCCGCGGGACAGGTGACCGACATCAGTCTGAAGAGGTCGATGATGGCCCAGATGATGATGCCGAGGGCAAGAACGGTCACCACGAAGGCGATCACCCGGCGCCTTGGGCGCCATTCGGGGATGAAGGAGACCAACTCGGGGGTCGAAGTCACATCACGGGGGTCGGACAGGCCGCTCTCGGGCACGACATCGCGACGAGGAATGGGAAGGGGGGTATCGCCCTCATCCCTCTGCCACCATTCGGTCACGAACCCAGGTTACTCGCAGGCGCCTCCATGGAACTGCCCCTTTCCTATCTGGTGGGGAAGCCTCTGCGTCGATGCCCGGCCCACTTCCACACCCGTAGGAAAACAACCGCCCCAACCGCAACCGCGCCGACGGCGGCGAAGAAGATGCCTACACCGTTTGGACCGCTTGCACCCGTCATCCAAGCCACCACCAACGCCACCCCAGAGAACACGACGGCGGTCACAACCGCCGCAACGATGTATCGTCCCGGACTCCTCTGGGGGAGAAATCTCGTGGGCTCGGGTTCGATCGGCTTCCCATCCTGACCCAGCGTCGGTGCAGATACTCCAGAGGCTCCAGAGACTCCGGCCTGACCTCCTTCGGTGGGCGGCGAGTGCAACATCTCCCAGTGAAGAAGTTCCGCTGGGGAAGGGAGGGTCGCCGGCTCGTAGTTCTCATCACGTTCAAGGAAGTCGCTCACCTTCTAAGGATAGGCCGGTCGTGCTCGGTTCTGGTTACGAGAAACCGTAGGCTAGGTCCATGAAGCGCACCGCCCATGGCCATGGCCTCGCGACCGTCGCCGCCGATGGCACATTCCTCGACACGTGGTACCCGTCACCCCTGCTCGGCGAACCCGATTCCGAACAGAATCCGACCGCCCTTGTGGAGGCCGAACGGCACGATGACCTCCGTGACGTCGATGTCCAGGCAATCACCACCGTCATCGACTGTGACGAACCGCCAGCGACCATTCCCGATGCGTACCTCCGACTCCACCTGCTAAGCCATTGCCTCGTGCCGCCCAATGGGTTGAACCTCGAGGACATCTATTCGATCCTTCCCAACGTGGCATGGACGAGTCACGGTCCGATCTCCCTGGCCACGATCGAAGAGACTCGCCTCCGTTTTCGGGTCAAGGGTCTCCATCTGGCCATCCTGGCCGTCGACAAATTCCCACGAATGGTCGATTATGTGGTGCCGCAGGGGGTCAGGATCGGCGACGCAAATCGAATTCGGCTTGGGGCACACCTCGCCGAGGGCACCACCGTAATGCCCGAGGGATTCGTCAACTTCAACGCGGGGACGCTCGGCGTGAGCATGATCGAGGGTCGAATCGCCCAAGGAGTCGTCATAGGGAACGATTCCGATGTCGGTGCCGGTGCCTCGACCATGGGAGTTCTGTCCGGAGGCGGAAAGGTGCGTGTCTCCCTTGGTCGCCGCTCGCTGCTTGGGGCGAACTCCGGTCTCGGCATCCCCCTTGGTGACGACTGCATCGTCGAATCGGGCCTTTACGTCACGGCCGGATCGAAGGTCTTCGTCGTGGATGAAACCGATGACGATGGCAATCCCCGTATCGTCAAGGCGCGTGACCTCACGGGCTGCAACGGAATGCTTTTTAGGAGGAATTCGTTGTCTGGCGCGATCGAGGCGGTTCAGCGTAAAGGGGCTGGCGTCAACCTCAACGCCGTACTCCACGATAACTGATGACCCGTCGGATCCGTGGGGCCTGTGTTTCCGTAGTCGCGCTCGCCATCATCGGTACGGCGGTCATCTTCGGACCCGATCTCTGGCACCGCTACGGTGATCGCCTCTTCTCAAGGAATCTCTGTACGGCGACGTTCGAGGGCGAAACGATCGGCCTGACCGCAGAACAGACGAACAATGCGGCCCTGATCGTCGCGGTGGGGATGCGCAAGGGCTTGCCGGAACGAGCGATGACGGTCGCGCTTGCCACGGCCTTTCAGGAGTCGGACCTCCGCAACCTCAGAGTGGGAGATCGGGATTCCCTCGGCCTCTTTCAGCAACGCCCGTCACAAGGATGGGGCACACCCGAGCAGGTCATGGACCCCCACTATGCGACGAACGCGTTCTACGAAGCCCTGGTCAACATCGATGGTTGGGAGTCCATGAGCATTACCGAGGCCGCTCAGGCCGTTCAGCGTTCTGGATTCCCCGAAGCCTATGCCGAACACGAGGCCAAGGCCGAACTGTGGGCGGGTGCGCTCTCGGGCCGCGCCGGTATTGATGCGGTCTCGTGCTCGCTCGATGCCGTCAAGCCTACCCTCAACCCTGAAGGGTCCCTCCTTGAGCGTGTTACGGATGACTTTGGATCGATCATCAGCGCACAAGCCGCCTCCCCCACCGACGGGCGCGTGGCCATCACCCTTGCGACCGATCCATCGATGCGCGACGCCCTCGCGGCATGGGCCGTGGCCATATCCGCCGGCTACCCCATCGAAGGGGTGACATCGTGTGGGACCGATTGGACCCGGGAACGCGGTGAATGGATAGAAGATGCATTCACCTTCGGGCCATCGGAATGCCATCCTGGTGAGGTCACCATCATCCTCGCGAGTGGCTAGGCCTCGCGATTGGTCATGCCGAGACCCTTGTATAAGCGTCGATCCGCTGACCCCACCCCAAGGAGTGCTTGCGCTGGATGACAGCGCGCCCCGTTAGAAGCTTCGCGACTCCTTGAGCCAGGTCGGGGTTCCCGTCCTCCCCGCTGGGTTTTCCGACTATGCGGTCGTGGGTTGCATGGACGCAGGTGTTGTACCGCATCTGAAGGGTGACGCTCTGAATGCTTCTCGACGATGGAACATGAGTATCATCGTCGCCAATTATCGGTATGAGTTCCACCGTCCAAAGGCTTCCCTCGTCGGATCGATTGGTGAGGCACACGGCTCCCGCGATACCCCGCCCTCCGGGATCGCTGATGGTCATCACACGTTCGCCCCTGGTGAAGGTGCCCCCGAGGACGTGCGTCTCCACATGGATCGCCTCGCCGAAGGACTCGCGTAGCCTCGCTGCCTCGGCGTTGGTCCAATCGATCTGGTATTCCCTGCGGAAATCCGGCCTCACCTTAATCCTCCCCGCAGAAACCGCCTCTCCCGTCAGGGTAGGCGCGTCGACGACCATGCGCGAGGGAAGGCAGTGAGAGATGGGTCACACGAGACCGATGAGTTCGAGTCCTCAGTGACTATTGACGCTCACCGATCGGAACGTATCGACGCTCAACCTCTCCGATGTACACCTGCCGGGGGCGCCCGATCTTCGTCGTTGGATCCCCGACCATCTCCCTCCAATTGGCGATCCAACCAGGCATGCGACCAAGGGCGAAGAGGGGGGTGAACATCGGCGTGGGGAAGCCCAGGGCCTTGTAGATGAGGCCGGTGTAGAAATCGACATTCGGGTACAACTTGCGCTCGATGAAGTATTCGTCATGAAGCGCGATCTCCTCAAGCCTCTTCGCCATGTCAAACACCTCACTGGAAAGACCGAGCGCGGACAATACCTCGTCCGTCGCCTTCTTCACCACGATGGATCGGGGGTCGAAATTTTTGTACACCCGATGACCAAAACCCATCAAGCGTGCCCCATCTGACTTGGTTTTAACCTTCTCGACGAATTGCTCGATCGTGTCACCGGATTCAATGATGTCATCGAACATCCTGAGCGTCGCCTCATTCGCTCCACCATGTAGGGGGCCGGAGAGCGCCCCGACCCCGGCCGCGACGGAAGCATAGATACTCGCCTGGCTTGAGCCAACGATCCTCACGGTGGATGTCGAGCAGTTCTGTTCGTGATCGGCGTGAAGGATGAGAAGGAGATCCATCGCCTTGCGGACCGTCGGATTCATGTCGTACGACCCATCCGCCCCCGCGAAGGTGAGTCGAAGGAACTCCTCGACGTAGTCCGGCCCCCCCTTCTTCGGCTCGATGAGATCCTTGCCCATCGCCCGTCGTTGAAGGTAGGCGACGACCGTCGCCGTCTTCGCAAGGAGAAGAATGGTCGCCAACTCAACTTGGTCCTCGTCTCGACCCATGCTTTCGGGATAGAAGGCCCCTAACGCCGAGATCGCGCCGGAAAGCACAGACATAGGATGAGCGTCGCGTGGAAAGGCGTTGAGGAAGGACTTTATCCCGTCGTGAACCTGGATGTGTCGGCCTACACGATTCTCCAGAGAGTTCAGAAGATCCGGTGAGGGCAACTCACCGAAAATGAGGAGATGCGCCACCTCAAGGAAGGTCGACTGGCTTGCCAGTTGGTCGATCGGGTAGCCCCGATACCTGAGAATACCGGCTTCCCCATCGATGTAAGTGATTGCCGACGAGCAGGAGGCCGTGTTCATGAAACCGGGATCCACGTTCACGAGTCCGGTCTGTTTGAGAAGGGTCTCCATGGATAGGCCATCGTTGCCCAACGTGGCCTCAACGAACGACACGGGAACTTCCGCGCCGTCGACCATCAGCCGTGCTTCAACAGCTTTTCCCATTCGCGCTCCCAGAAGTTGGCTGGCCCCGTCTGCCCGACAGTCTAGCGAAGCCCGGTGAGACGACTTGCCGCGGCCTCGATTCGGTCGTCTCGAGCGGTCAACGCGATTCGCACCTGGTGTTCGTCCATATAACCATAGAAGGCACCGGGGGCGTCTGATGCTGCGGCAAGGGCGGCCCGGATAGCCAGCAGCGTCGGATCAACGGGCGTCCCCACCGCCAGGTAGATCGCCCCATCGGGGTGGGAGGCTGCACGGGAGCGAAAAGGCTCAAGCACATCCCACGGGAAGTCCGGCAACGCTTCCGGGAATAAGGCCACTGTCACCGCACCCAGCGGTCTGGCACGAGCCCTAATCCTTTGCCTGGGGAGGCACGGCCTTCACGATCTCGTGGTCATGGTGAATGAGGCCCATCTTCGCCGCACCCCCCGGAGACCCGATCTCCGAGAAGAACTCCGCATTCGCTCCCTGAAATTCCGACCACTTGCTAGGTAGATCGTCCTCGTAGTAGATGGCTTCGACCGGGCAGACCGGCTCGCATGCCCCACAGTCGACGCACTCGTCCGGATGGATGTAGAGCATGCGGTCGCCCTCGTAGATGCAGTCGACCGGACACTCATCGATACACGCCTTGTCCTTGATATCGACGCAGGGAAGGGCAATGACGTACGTCACGGGTTCTCCTCGAGTTCGATCAGACTAGACCATCCTACGATGCGGCTTTGGCTCTCGCATCGGGCTAGGCGCACTTGGTTCCCGACACCGCTCGATAATTCGATATCCGGGTTTCTGATTTGACCAGCTCCCCATCGAGGTAGACGTTACGCGTGTCCGAGATCGAGAAACCGCTCTTCGACGATGAGGGATGGCATGGTGTGGTCGTCACCGTCTTGTACCCACCACCCCTAATGTTGTATTTTCCCGATGTGCTCCCCTCGACGGTGTAGTACGGGGTGGACCAGATGTCGACGCGGAGGCCCGCGTCTTCCACATAGGCATTGAACATGAGTGCATAAGGAGTGTCATTTTTAAGCCGCATGTCTATCCCTGTCGCAATCGCAGCATCCCGGCCAGCGGGGTACCGGGAAAACCACTCGGTGTGAGGACGACGTTCGACGATATCGATCCCGGTCAAGTAACCGGCGACGTAGGCGGTGGTCGCGATCTGGCAAAGGCCGCCGCCGATACCGCTCGTATGCACTCCTCCGACGACGACTCCGGCGCTGATATAGCCGTGTGCACGATCGATGGGGCCGATCGCCTCGGTGATACTAAACGACTCTCCCGGTTGAAGAATCAACCCAGACAACCTGCTGGCTGCGTTTGCGATGTTGTGTTCCCTAGAGGGTTCCCGGGGAGTGAACTTCGTGTAGGAGGTCGAGATGAGTTCCTTGAAATCGGAACTCTCTAGGGCCTCGGGGGTAACGGCCGCCGGGGTCTCGATGATCGGCAACACACCCTCTCGGGTAACACTTGTCACGGCAAGCGTGGCCGCCTCCTCGAGGGCAGCGGTATCGAGGGTACGGGCCGGTGTCCCCGGGTTGACAACTAGAAGATGCGCGGAATTGAAGACCATGGAAGCATCTACCGCGGTGTTTTCCACCTGAGGGAGCCGCTCGAAAACCAGCTCGCGCATGGCGTCCCCGTCCATCGTGAGGTTGAAATGCGAACCGTTTGTCACGACCACACCGTGGGCAATCACATCCTCGGGCGTTAAGGTCACGGAACCATTCGGGCTCGTGAGGGTCGCAGGAGAGGAAAGCACGAGGTCGTTGACGGCATGGGCGAACCTAATTGCCTCCTCCGTGTCGAGGGTAGGGGCAGTGATTACAGCGGGTACCTCGATCCGGGTCTCTGCTGGCCAGGACTCAAGAACAATTCGCGAAAGGTCGTCCGTATTCACCGCAATGGCGTCCTGACTCGCGTGTACCATGGCTCCGGTCGACCAAAGAGTCACCTCGGCATTCCTAACATCCTGATTGAGGATCGTGGCCGTCTCCGCTATCGCCCGATCGAAAACCAACTCATCGACGATCACGACTGGGGCTACCGGGCCAGCGCCGACCGCCTGATGCCAGAGAGCCGATGGAGACCACGAGAATCCAGTCAGGGAGTCGAGAGTGGCATCAAGGTCAAACGTAAGCCCCAGGTCTTCCGGGCTTGCTGCAACCGCCTGGTTGTGCGCCGATATTCGGACCATCGTCGATGAGGCCTCAGCCAACCGAGCCTCAAGAACGCCCCTAGCCTCTGCGGTGGACATCCCCCCAACATCGACGCCGAGCACTGTCGTCTCGGGGGCAACCCGAGGCGCGACGGACACCTGTGCAAGTAAATATCCGGCAACTATAACCGCACCGGCTCCGGCGGTGATCCATAGTCGGGGACGTGGTGGCTGAGCCGCCCATACATCCCGGATCCTCTGAATCCACCGTCCGAAGGCGTCGCCTATCCATCTCAGTGCCTGCCCAATACGCTTGAGGGCGAGGCGACCCACCCGGATGATTGCCTTCCCCGTTCGGCCTAGCGCGACGCTGATCGCCCGGCCAGCAGTGGCCACCATTCCAGCAATGGCGACAGCAGCTACCCCTATCGCCTTTCCCGTGTGACGCAGCGCGACGCCGATCGCCCGGCCAGATGCGGCGCCGGTTCGAACGATTGCCCTACCCCCTTGAGCAAGGGCCTTCCCGGTGCGACTCAGAGCCATACCCGCCCACCGGGCTGCGATTCCCAGACCCGTCAGGACGCGCCCGGCCGCCTGCCTAGTACGAGCATTCCTGACGACCTCAGAGTCGACCTCCTCGTCGGGAGACTCCTCCTCCACCTCAACCTCGGCGGAAGACTCCTCCTCGGATACTGAAACCGACGCCGCCTCGACGACCGGAGCCATCCGGGCTCCTGTCCCGGGGGCAACCTCCGCCGCTAGATCGGCCCCACGTGCCCGTGCCGCGTTTCCTGCCTCAGCGATCCGGGCCTCTGTCCGCCGCGCACGGCTGGTTGAAATACCGCTCCACATCCGCTCGGCGGTAGCCCCAATTTCCCGCCCCGCGGTGAGGACTATCCGTCCTGCGGCTCGGGTTCCCCTTCCCACGCCAACGATGACGGCGCGCCCTGCCCCAACAACCGCCCGGGTGAAGGCCGCCTCAGTCGGTTCATCGTCGTTCATGAGCGCCTTCCGTCACAAACCGTCTGGGGATGAAGGCAGGAACTACCGCCGCGATCGAACCCCCGAAGATCCATACCTTTCCGAGCGTGTCGTCAACGATCACGATCGACTCCCCAGGTCCACGTAGGTAGTACAAGAATAGAACGACCACAATCCATGTCTGTGCGAAGACCAATAATCCTGTCCAGGACTTCCAGGCTCGCGCACACGTCCCCGCAGCGAGAACCAAGGTCAAGACGCAGGCCGCCCCCCAATACGGCTCATACCGGTGCCCCCCCGTACCTACAAGCCCCACGGTGATCCCCAAGAACGCGAGGGCGCCATAGGGCCAAATCATGCGGAACATGCCCACCACAATAAGGCCTGTGCGAATGTGTTCCGCGCTAAATGAAGAGTGTGAGATACCAAAAGAGGATTCCCAGCACAACCGCGATCGGCACCGATACCAGGAGTCCATACCCGAGGTACCTCAGATCGGGTCGTTTAGTTAGCATGAGCGGAGATCCAAGAATGGCGGGAGGGACCGCCACGATGACTCCAAGCGCCCCATCCGACCAGTACCAGGCCCCCACCATCATCGCCAGGCCAAATAGCGCACCAAGAATGACCTCGAACCAAGCCATCCCCGCCCCGCCAAGGGCGTCGTCCGAGCCGGATCCTTCCTGGGTCTCCGCCAACTCCGCGGAGGTGCGGAGGCGCTCAGGCGAAATCTCCTCCCAGGACACCGTCGGTGTTGCCTTTGGGTCATCAGAATCGTCCGGCAAGGAAAGGTCCATGACCTGACTCATATCATCGAGCGTATTGGACAAACGCGAAACCGGGAAGAGTTACAACCCGAGGTCTACCTCACACATGGAAGGCCTAAGTATTGAACCGGAACTCGACCACGTCTCCCTCGGCCATGACGTAGTCCTTTCCCTCCATACGCACCCACCCCCGCGCTCGAGCCTCGACGATCGATCGAGCCTCGACAAGGTGCGCGTAGGACACGATCTCGGCCTTGATGAATCCCCGCTCGAAGTCGGTGTGGATGACTCCTGCGGCCTGGGGGGCGGTCCACCCCTTGTGGATGGTCCAGGCTCGCGCCTCCTTCGGTCCTGCGGTCAGAAAGGTCTGAAGGCCCAGGGTATCGAACCCCACCGTGGCCAACTGATCGAGCCCCGATTCGGATTGTCCGGACGCCTCAAGCATCTCGCGGGCCTCATCCGGAGTCAGGTCCACGAGCTCGGATTCAAACTTCGCGTCGAGAACGATCGCCTTCGCCGGGGTGGCAGCCTCCTCCAGGGAAGCCCTACGGGACGAGTCGGCAAGGGTGGCCTCATCGGCGTTGAAGACATAGATGAAGGGCTTCGCAGTCAGCAGGGTCAGCTCGCGAATGAGGGCGGCGTCGAAGCCTGGCGTCGCAGCCGAAATGGGCCTACCCGAAGACAGCACCTCCTTCGCGCGTTGGCATTCCTTGAGGAACTCTGGGGAGGCCTTCCTATTTCGAACATCCTTCTCGACCCTCGTAATAACCTTCTCGATGGTCTGAAGGTCGGCGAGGATCAGTTCCGTGATGATGGTCTCGATGTCGGAAGCGACGTCGATCCGCCCATCGATGTGGACCACATCAGGATCCTCGAAGACCCTGGTGACCAGGCAGATGGCATCGGCCTCCCTAATGTGCGAGAGGAACGCGTTTCCCAACCCCTCTCCCTCCGATGCACCTTTTACGATTCCGGCGATGTCGACGAAACTCACCGTCGCGGGAACGACGCGCTCGGAGTGGAAGATCTCCGCCAGGACGGCGAGGCGAGGATCTGGAAGCGGTACGACGCCGATATTGGGTTCGATCGTGGCGAAGGGATAGTTGGCGGCGAGCACGCTAGCCCGCGTGAGGGCGTTGAAGAGAGTCGATTTGCCGACGTTCGGCAGCCCGACGATCCCGATAGTGAGGGCCACGCGGCGAGTCTACCGGGGGTTCGGGTTACACCCTGGCGTCCGCCGTGTCGAGCGCCGAGCCGAGGCTGGATGCGGCAGCAAGAAGTGCCCCATTGTCGCCGCTCCGTGCCAGAGTTGACCCATGATCCAGGCACTTTTCGCGGTTGGGGGCTTCGTCGTCGGAGCCGCCCTCGCGTATTCCATAGCGGTCGCCCGCTCATCCACCCGCACAGAGGCGGTTGCCAACCGGCGCGCCGACGAGCGCGAGGCGCGGGTTCGCACCGAGGCCGATCAGCGGATTGCGGACATCAAAGAGGCCCACCTCGCCCTCAAGGACGAACTGAAGGTCCTATCCGCCGATGTTCTCACCCAGAACACCCGCCAGTTCCTCGACATGGCCGACGAACGGTTCAAGCGCACAGCGGTCCAGCACGACGCCGAACTCGCCAAGCGGGAGGAGGCCGTCAAGAAGATGGTCGAGCCCGTCTCCAAGGCGCTGGACGACGTCAGGCGCCAGACGACGGAGGCCGAGCGCCTGCGCTCGGAGGGACAGGCGGCGCTCCGGGAACAGGTCATCCAGATGATCTCCGCCTCGGACAAGCTCGATAAGAAGACGACGGACTTCATCAACACGTTGCGGCGCTCCGACGTCCGCGGCAACTGGGGAGAGGTAGCGCTCGAGCGAGTCGTCGAACTTGCGGGTTTGCGCGAACACGCCGACTTCTCGCGGCAATCAAGCGTCAAGGACGACGATGGACGAAACATGCGCCCCGACCTTGTCGTCCATCTTCCAGCAAACCGCGAGGTGGTGATCGATGCAAAGGTCGCCTGGTCTGCACTCATCGAAGCATTTGACACCGAGGACGACGCGGTACGTGCGGATCGCCTCGCCGCACATGCTCAGCAGGTCAAGAAACATGTTGACGACCTTGCGAGCAAGAAATACTGGCAGCAGTTCGCGACTGCCCCCGACTTTGTCGTCATGTTTATGCCATCGGAGGCGTTCTTCCAAGCCGCGGTCGAGCAGGATGCCTCGCTCCAGGAGTACGCGCTAGAACGAAATGTCGTGATGGCTACGCCCGCGATCCTTGTAGCAATGCTTCGGACGGTGGCCCTGGCCTGGCGCGAGGATGCCCTCGCGGCCAACGCCCACGAGGTCCTCACGGCTGGCCAAGCACTACACCGTCGACTCGCGACCATGGGCGAACACCTCGTGAAGCTCGGGCGTGCGATCGACAGCGCGGGAAAGGCGTACGACGGTGTGGTCGGATCGTATGAGCACTCAGTACTCCCGGGTTCACGCCGCCTTGCGGAACTCAAGGTGATCGATAAGCCACTCGACGCTCCAGAAGCGCTCGACCTCCACACTCGGCCGGTCCGCGCAATCGAAGGCGCCGACGACGATCCGAGCGAAGGATCCGAGGACTAGGACCGAGCGCGCTCGTCGCGTGCCCGGATGTCTGCACGGATTTCATGGGGCAGGGAGAACATGAGGTCCTCCGTCGCCGTCCGGACCTCTTCGACCTCACCGTAGCCACGTTCTTTCAGAGCCTCAAGGAGGTCCCGAACAAGGATCTCCGGAACGGAGGCGCCGGAGGTCACCCCCACCGTCGTCACACCATCGAACCAGGCATCCTCGAGTTCCTTGGCGTAGTCGATCCGGTGCGCCGCCCCAGCACCCGATTGAAGGGCGACCTCGACCAGTCGTACGGAGTTGGAGGAGTTCGCGCTCCCCACCACGATGACGAGGCCGCACTCCGGGGCGATCTTCTTGACCGCCACCTGGCGATTCTGAGTCGCATAGCAGATGTCATCGCTCGGAGGATCCTGAAGGTTGGGAAAGCGCGAACGGAGACGCCTGACGGTCTCCATGGTCTCATCGACACTCAGCGTGGTCTGAGACAGCCACACGACCTGGTCGGGGTCGGGAACCTCGACCGTGTCGGCCTCCTCGGGGGTGTTCACCACGATGGTGTTTGCGGGAGCCTCCCCCGCTGTGCCCTCGACCTCCTCGTGACCCTCATGACCAATGAGAAGGATCGTCTGATCCGAACGGGCGAAGCGGACGGCCTCCTTGTGGACCTTGGCCACGAGCGGACAGGTCGCGTCTATCGTGAGGAGGCCGCGAGAAGCCGCAGCCTCCCTGACCGCGGGTGATACCCCGTGGGCCGAGAAAACGACCCGCGCGCCCTCGGGCACATCGTCTGTGCACGGAACGAAGATGGCACCACGCTTGCTCAGGGTCTCGACAACATATTTGTTGTGAACAATCTCCTTGCGCACGTAGATCGGAGGACCATGAAGTTCCAGGGCCTTCTCGACGGCCATGACGGCTCGATCGACCCCAGCGCAGTATCCGCGGGGGGCAGCGAGGAGCACGTGCTTGTTGGGGGTGGGCACTCCCACATTCTACGTGGCACGCTGGTGCAGTGACCTTGCCCGAGACCGCAGTCGACACCTCGGCCGAGCACCCGTGGCCGGTCCGACACCTTTCACACAAGATCAAAGACCACGTGGAGCGAATGCCCGCCGTGTGGGTCGAGGGTCAGGTCCTCAATCTCAAGCGGTGGCGTCACCTTTACTTTCTATCCGTGCGCGATGCCGAGGAGGACGTCTCGATCTCGGCCACCCTGCCCGCCGCGAACGTCGAGGCGCTCGCCGAGCCTCTCACCGATGGCTCCCGGGTCATCCTTCACGCCAAACCCGCGTGGTGGCTGAAGAACGGAACCCTTCAGCTCGAAGCCCGAGAGGTCCGGACCGTGGGTTTCGGCGAACTCCTCGCACGGATCGAGGAACTCCGCGAACGCCTGGCTGCCGAGGGCCTATTCGCTGATGAGCGCAAGGTTCCCCTACCCTTCGCCCCTAGGCTCATCGGCCTCATCTGCGCCAACCAGGGGGATGCTGAACACGACGTCGTCGTGAATGCCTCATCCCGCTGGCCTACTGTCCGATTCGAGATCCGCCGGGTTACGGTCCAGGGGGCCAGCTGTGTGCCGGAGACCTCGGCGGCCATTCGTGAACTCGACGCCCATCCGGGGGTGGAGGTCATCGTCGTCACCCGAGGAGGCGGATCGTTCGAGGACCTCCTCCCCTTCAGTTCGGAAGCCCTGATCCGGATAGCAGCCGAGTGCGTCACCCCCCTGGTGAGCGCCATTGGGCATGAGAAGGACGCTCCCCTGCTCGATCTTGTCGCGGACTTCCGAGCCTCTACCCCAACGGACGCCGGCAAGCGCATCGTCCCCGATGCCGCCGAAGAACGCCGGGCGGTCACGAGGGCGCTCCTCGCGATGAGGTCGGCCATCGATGCGAGGCTAGACCGAGAGGCTCAGGCCTTGCTCGCAACCGTGACCCGACCCGTCCTGGTATATCCAGACCGCCTTATCGATCCCCATCTCCTTGAGGTGGCCAGGCAGAGGACGGCGGGGTGGCGGGCCTTCACGACGATCCTGGGAGACCACCGGGGCTCCCTCGAACGCTTGATCGTCAACCTCCGCGCGCTTTCCCCACAATCCACTCTTGACCGCGGATACGCGGTCGTCCGCGACCCGAAGAAGGGAATCGTCCGGGATGCGTCTGCGCTCGCTCCAGGCGTGGAGGTGTCGATGAGGTTCGCCGTCGGTGCGGCGGAGGCTCAGGTCACGTCGGTGACTCCATAGTCCAAGCAGCGTTTGGGGCGGCCACCCCCGATCAGGTGGTCGCCCCACTACAAGCCCCGGTCAGCCCAGGTTCGCCTCTCCCTCAGCTAGAGGCGAACCCAACCTGTCCGAACACTGGTTGTGCTCCATCGGAAGACTTGCTGGATTTCGCCCGTTCCTTCGCTCCCGTGGCGATCTCTTTCATCCCGGACTTGGCCAGCCTCGCCAGAATCTTGTCGGGGAGGGTCGGGCACCTGAGAAGTGCGAAAAGAACCTCCGAACTCTGGTCTTCTGCGAGGGTTTCCCTGAGTCCCACCGGCATGTCAGCGCGAGGGTTCCTGGCCACACCGGCACGCACGGCCGGGGTGCCATCCGAGGCGAGGACGACCAGAGTGGTAAGGGGAGTCTGCGGGGCCTCAGCCACCGCAGCACGGATCTTGGCTTCGTGGGATCGTGCCAGTTGTGCGAGATCGGCGTCGCCATTGACGGATGCCATTGCTTTCTGGACACTTCCCAATGCGGTTGTTTCACGCACATAGTCTTCGCTGTACATTTCGTTTCACCCCATTGTGAGACGTTAGTTTTTCTGTTGCACCCAATGAGAGGCGCGGTCAAATCGATCATGACGCCCACCTCCCCGAATGTGACGAAGGACCCAACTCGATCCCACGTAGACCCCCCCCATTTAAGGTAGCCTCAGGGATGTGACGGCCCCTAAAAACGTTGATGGACTGTCCTACGAGCAGGCTCGCGACGAACTGACCGGAATCGTCGCCAAACTCGAGGCTGGGGCCGTGACCCTCGATGACTCGCTCGCCCTCTGGGAGCGGGGTGAGGCCCTCGCCGTGCGATGTCAGAACCTGCTGGAGGGCGCCCGCAAACGCATCGAGAAGACCAGGGGCGAGGAGGGCGAGGAGTGAGTGGTCATGCCCTCGTTATCGGAGAGGCGCTCATTGATGTTGTTCGACACCCGGACGGAAGCGAAACCTCCCTCCCGGGGGGTTCGCCAGCGAATGTCGCCCTCGGCCTCGGAAGGCTCGGAAAGCAGGTTGAGCTACTGACCTGGATCGCCCTCGACGAGAATGGACGAACGATCCGCGAGCACCTCGAAACCGCGGGCGTCACGCTCGTGCGGGGATCGGAGTCCGCGATCCATACCCCCGTGGCTAGGGCCTTCCTCGACGACTCTGGTGCCGCAAACTACGATTTCGACCTCACCTGGGCGCTCAGCCCCGGGGCGGCACTGACCCGCAAGCCCATCGTCGTACACACCGGTTCCATAGCTGCGGTCATGTCTCCCGGTGCCGCCAGTGTCCGCTCCATCGTCGAGAACAGTAGGGAATCCGCAACGATAACCTACGATCCCAATGTGCGTCCCGCCCTGATGGGAAACCGTGTGACCGCGCTCAAGCAGATCGAACAACTGGTTGAACTCTCTGACATCGTCAAAGTCAGTGACGATGATCTCGATTGGCTCGACCCCGAGCGCCCTCCGAACGTCCTGGCTAGACGATGGCTTGAGATGGGTCCCGCAATCGTCGTCGTGACAAGGGGAGAAATGGGTGCCACCATTTTCATTGGCGACGGTCGGAAGATCGATGCAACCGCACCGCAGGTCCCTGTTGCCGACACGGTCGGTGCCGGGGATGCCTTCATGTCTGGATTGATCGACGGACTATGGTCGCAGGGCTACCTGGGGGCTGAGAATCGCCTGATGCTTCCCGAGGTTACGACAGACGTCGCCACCTACGTCCTCAATCGCTCCGTAGGAATCGCGGCCATCACCGTGTCGCGAGAGGGGGCGGATCCCCCAACCAAAGAGGAACTCGGCGAGACCTAAATGAGGCGCGCCTGCGCGTACTCGCGAGCCAAGCGGGGGCCATCCGCCGCGATCTTCTCGATCGTTTCGTGCGGCACGGCTGGATTATCAATAAGGGCTCGAACAACCTCGATGCTCTTGTCGTCGGACAATTGGGCGATGACGGTCGCCGTGCGACCTATCCCTGGGTTGGTAGCGACCGCTACCCGGACTTCCGTCTTTGAATCCTGGGTGAAGGCGATCAGGGCGCCCAAGGGGGCATCGAATCGGCCAGCTGCGGCGACTCGGGCCGAGACATCCTTTGATCGCACAAGGGTCATATACTCATCGCCAGTCAGTCCCCCGGAGACGCTACCCGCCTCGGAACTCTCGTTGACGGTAGTTCTGCCGATGATCGCCATAAACCGCGTCTCCTTGTGGTCACAGGTGACGCACGGCGGGTGTGCGCCCGCCTTTGTGGCTGCTACTTACTGAGATGATACCTCAATTCAAGTATGACGCGCATACTGAATATTCGATCGGTTCCATTCGTGTTGCCCACTCCTGCCACAATGGGCCCATGGGAGAGCAACCCGACGGCCGGATCGTACGCGACACCTTGGGTGAGGTCACGGTCCCCCGCGAAGCCCTCTGGGGGGCTCAGACCCAACGGGCGATCGAAAACTTCCCTTTTTCCGGACAACGCCTTGAACGCTCCCACATCGAGGCGCTCGCTCAGGTGAAGAAAGCGGCGAGTCGCGCTAATGCGGACCTCGGGGTCCTCGATCTCAAGGTCGCCGAAGCCATTGCCGCCGCCGCCGACGAGGTGGCCGCGGGAACACATGATGCCCACTTCCCTGTCGATATCTACCAAACCGGATCGGGAACGTCTTCAAACATGAATATCAACGAGGTGCTCGCGACCCTCGCATCGATCCGACTCGGCAGACAGGTTCACCCCAACGACCATGTCAACGCCTCCCAGTCCTCCAATGATGTCTTCCCCACCTCGGTACACCTCGCCGCGGCCACATCGGTCGTCCGCGACCTCGCCCCTGCCCTCGACCATCTTGCCTCGACCCTCGAGGCAAAGGCCGTCGACCTCTCAGACGCGGTCAAACCCGGGCGCACCCACCTCATGGATGCGACACCCGTGACGTTTGGGCAAGAGTTCAGGGGATACGCCGCCGCCGTGCGCTACGGCATCGAACGACTCGAGGCCGCCCTCGTCCGAGTCGTCGAGGTACCCCTTGGAGGTACCGCGGTCGGGACCGGGATCAACACCCCGTCTGGATTCACCACTCGGGTCATTTCCCTTCTCAACGAGTACACGGGACTCAACCTCAAGGAGGCTAGGAACCACTTCGAGGCCCAGTCCGCCCGCGACGGCCTGGTCGAATTGAGTGGATCCCTTCGCACCATCGCCGTCAGCCTGACGAAGATCTGCAACGACCTCAGGTGGATGGGTTCGGGCCCAAATGCTGGCCTCGGTGAGATCACTCTGCCCGCCCTCCAGCCGGGCTCCTCGATCATGCCCGGCAAGGTCAATCCGGTTATTCCCGAGGCGGTCCTCATGGTCTGTGCGAGGGTGATCGGAAATGACGCGACGGTCGCCTGGTCGGGCGCCTCTGGCTCCTTCGAGCTCAATGTCCAGGTCCCCGTGATGGCCCTCGGTGTGCTCGAATCGCTCAGATTACTTGCCACCGCATCTCGGCTCCTCGCCGACAAGGCGGTCGTCGGCATCGAAGCCAACCCAGAACATG
>Ga0315543_1000125_pt1 | contig 96384 bp, 108 predicted proteins | sample SalMarSW160210MG_2_FD_203098 | JGI IMG/M metagenome (GOLD analysis project Ga0315543, IMG submission 203098) | Salt marsh sediment microbial communities from the Plum Island Ecosystem LTER, Massachusetts, United States - Salt Marsh Sediment SW1601-210 ... | reverse complement strand
GGGCTTTATTAGAGATTAGGGCATGGCGACCACGCTTACCCACGGTCTTGGTGGACCTAAGGTCAATCGATCTGCCATACCCAGCCTCCGACAGAGATTCTATCATATTATTTGAGATACAAGGTCAGAGGGGTATAGACGTATTGCTTCGCTACGCTCACAATGACAGATGCCATGATTTTGTTTTTCCTTCCAAGGCTTTATAATTAATATAAGAGCTTATAAACCAGGGAACCGCGGGAGGTGAGCGCATGGAGAACGACAGGATAGTACCGAGCGGGAAGGGCAGGAAGGACGTGACGGTGGTGGTTAGCCGGAACGTTTTTCCGGGGCACGAGCAGGAGTACGACGAGTGGGTGCGGAAGCTGGTGGAGGCGGCTAAAGAGGCGCCGGGGAACCGGGGGGTAACGATGCTGATACCGCAGCCGGGGAAGTCCGGGCTGTACCATATCGTGCTGCGTTTCTCAGATGAGAAATCCGTGCATCAGTGGGAAACTTCCTACATCCGCCAGAAGCTATCGCACGAGGCGGACACTTTCTCCCGGAGGAGTCGGCAGGAGGCGACGGGGCTAGAAACGTGGTTCTCCATCCCGGAATGCCCGGAGCTGGAGACGCCGCCTCGATGGAAAATGGCTGTCGTTACGTTCATAGCGGTATACGTGCTTTCGATAATTATCATACCGTTGCTGGAAATTCCCTTTAAAGAGCTGAATTTCTACCTTTTGAATATAATGGTAGCCGCTCTGCTGGTGGGTATTCTGACCTGGGCGGTGATGCCGTGGTTCAGCCGGTACGTATTCCGCAAGTGGCTTTATAAATGATGATTTTTAACCTCACCCCCTGTGTTCCCCTCTCCTTGCGAGGCAGGGTGAAGGAGAGGGGGAGGAATAATGATAGGGGGGCTGGCGCCCCCTCTCGTGGCGTACTCCCCTTTTTTGAAATGACGGCTATCCGGGTGGGGGGAATAAGGGGGGTTGAAATCCCGCTCTATTTCAACGCTGCATCGAAGAAAGCCGTTATCCTGTCGATATACCCGGCAGGGTCGGCAACGTAGGCCCTGACGTGCTCGGCGCCGGGGGCAATCCATAGCTCGTTTTGAGTACCAGACGAGGCCTGGTAAAGTCGGTGAGCGTGCTCCAGAGGTATGAAGGTATCTTCCGCGCCATGAATGAAAAGAATCGGTCTGGGCGAGATTAAAGGCACCGCTGCCACGGGCCTGACGGCGGTAAAGTCCACGCCGTAGAGAAGGTCGACCATGGACAGCACGGGGGAAAGGAAATACCCGGGAAATCCGGAACGCGCCTTGAATTCCCACTCCATAATATCGGCAAGGTCGGCAAAGCAGCTATCGGCCACGATACAATCGATATCAGGGCTATCGGCGGCGGCCATGAGGGCCGTGGCGCCTCCCATGGAAAAACCCAGCACGCCGATACGCTCGAAGCCGAGGCCGATGGCGAAATCAACCGCTCCCAGAAGGTCGTTTTTCTCAAAATAACCCGCCGAAATCCTTTCGCCATCCGATTCTCCATGACCCCGCAGGTCGAACATCAGGACGTTATACTTATGTTTTACCAGTCCCGCGGCGACGCCCAGCATATTAATATCCGGGTCGGCCCGGTGCATATCCCCGCCGTGCACCATGATAATAATGCAATCGCTGCCAGCGGACGCAAGATACCAGCCGCGCATGGTCAACTCGGCATCACGACTGGGAAACTCGATGTCTTCATACTCCAGAGCTATGCCGGCCGGGCTTTCCTCGACGGGTATTCTCTCGACCCTGGTCATAGAATTCCCCAGGTAAACCGATATACCCACGTAAACAACCAAAACCACGAACACAAAAGCGATTATTAGTTTTATCCACCATCTCATGAGCGGATTCCCCGAAAACAAAACCAGTCTATTATAATCTCATTTATGTTTTTGTCAACACCTAAAGGGAGTACGAAGCAACAGGGGGCAAAGCTGAGAGAGGGATACGGTCAACTACCTATCATCGGTGAGCGTGTCCCAGGGCGTGTCCAGCTGGGGCACCGGTATTTCAATGACCACCGGGCGGTTGGCCTCTAATGCCAGACTCAGTTGTCTGGCGAGCTCCTCATGGCTGGAGAGCCTGATACCGACAGCACCGAACGCTTCAGCGAATTTAGCATAATCGGGATTGTGCAGCCTGTTGCCGACGAACCGGCTCCCGAACTGCCGGCGCTGTATGCCGGTGACCGTACCGTAAGCATTATCGGAAAAGATAAGCGTAACCACATTTATCCCCTCCTGGACGGCGGTTGCCAGCTCCGCGGAAGCGTAAGGGAAACCACCGTCGCCGCAGATGGCGACTACGGGTTTGTCCGGGTTGCCAATTTTGGCGCCGAGGGCGGTGGGAAAAGCGAATCCCAGCGTGGCGAAATACGAAGAATCAACGTAAGTACAACGTTTATTGACTGGATAGGCGATATCGCACCAGTAACCGATATTGGTGATATCCGGCACGATGATACCATCGTCCTGCAGAACATCATGAATTGAGCGGATAACAGCCAGCTGCAACGGCGCCGCCTTTTCAAGTCGGGTTTTCATCCCGGTCCTGATTCCGGCAATCTCCTCCACCCGCCAGTGGCTGGCGGAGGAGCCGGGAAGCTCTTGCAGCATGGCGGCCAGGGCGGCGCGGGCGTCGGCGGTGATACCGAGGTCGATGCGGTGGTTCCTGCCCAGTTCATCGGCATCGAAGTCTATCTGAATCACCTTCTGGTCGGGCCGGAGCTCCAGCCGGGTATTACCGGAGGCGCGTAATCGACTGCCCACGACAAGGATAACATCCGCCTGTTTGAACACCGGATTCAGCCAGAGGACGAAGTTACCGGCGCAAAACGGGTGGTCGCAGTGAATCACACCCTGACCTTCGGTGGTCATAACCACCGGCGCTTTGAGATTAGCGGCAAGCCGGGTAATTTCAGAGGATACGTCGGCTTTAGCCGCGCCGCCCCCGGCCAGAATGAGCGGACGACTGGCTTTAGCGAGGAGTTCGGCCGCCTTCTTAATTTCCTCAAGCCCGGGCTGGACGGTGGGACCAACCTCGATAGCGGGCAGAGTCACCCCGACCGGCTGCGACCAGAGGTCGAACGGGACTTCTATTTCCACGGGACGCGGGCGGCCGGTTTTCACCTGTTTTAAAGCCTCCCCCAGCACCAGAGGGATATCTTCGGCTTTCACGGCGCGTCCGCACCACTTGGTCAGGTGGCGGAAGATATCAATCTGCTCATCCAGTTCGTGGAGTACCCCGCGGTGGAAACCAAGGTGGTGGCTCTCAATCTGTCCGGAAATCAGGAGTACCGGCGCCGACGCCGTGTAAGCGGTACCGATGGCGGCGACGGTGTTCAAGGCGCCCGGACCGGGCAGCACCAGGGCCACGCCTGTTTTATCGGTGGTACGGGCGTAGCCATAAGCCATGAAAGCTGCCGTCTGTTCGTGGCGCGTGGATATCCAGCGGATTTTCCTGGAGCGATAGATGGCATCGACGGCGTCCATAATCTGAACGCCGGGCAGTCCGAAGACCACCTCGATACCTTCCCGCACCAGTAATGCCACCATAGCTTCGGCGCCACTCATGCCGGGCATTGTTCCCTCCGTACCCGGAATATACCGGTATCAATCATTATAGTATAAAAAACGGAGGGATGAGGCAACCACGCCAACATGGTGAACTTAAGGGAGAAAATTTAAAAAGAAAAATGATTGTCGCTCACAGCGACGTAATATCGAATGACCCGATTAGTCGGCAGCAACCGTGGTAAATAGCCGTTTTGAGCTATCTTCAGGGCCGGTTAATCGCGCTGTTTATCGGATGAATATTAACCTGTTTCGAACGCTGAAAATATGGTATTTTCAGGAACGTGCTCTTTGTGTCATCACACCGAACCTGTTTCCGTACACCTTATCGAGAAGCGATTTAATTTCCCGTAGTCTTTCCGTATCCTGAGCGAGGCGGCTCAAGTGGTGAGTCGCCCACCTTTCGATCTCACTATCGGCCACACCCAGAGACCGGGCGACGTTAATTGTCTCATCGGTTACTTTTTTAGAATAACCGGTATTTTCCTCAAGCCTGGCTCGCACCCCGCAAGCTATAGCTTCCATCTTGCTGAAAGCCGCCGAATGGCTTTTCCTGGTATGCCTGTCAATTTGATAGTTGTTTGCAACCGTCATGAACTGACTCTCCTTCCGTGGTATGTTGCTCCTGACCAGAACATCCTGCCCGATTAAAGTAACTATTACTCGTAGCCAGGTTACTAACTAACATTGTGTTCTCGTTTTCTCTCTATTTTTTACCTCCTTCCTGATCATTTTCAGATTCGAATGGCCATCCCTTAACGGGCATATCCCATTTCTCAAGAAAATCTCTGAAGTCCCTCTTATCGATGCGATAGTGCCCGCTGGGTAATCTGAATGCCTTCAATTGCCCACTTTTTATCCATTCGAGCACGGTGCTTTTACTGACCTGGCAATACCTGGCGATATCCCGTGATGTTAGCCTGATGTTTTCGCTGGCATTTCTTCTGGGCATGGATTTCTCCTTCATCAGTTAGCTGTAGTCATAACCTGTGTGTTTTAAGTGATTTTTACGAAGCGGGCATATCTTACATATGATAGATATTCATGATTACAACCACATCACAAAACAGCAACGAAAAGTCACAAAAAAGTCACAATACCAGTACTTTAGTATGGTGAAGCCATAAGCAGCACCTCGGAGTTTGCTCACGACGAGCTTTCCGGGAAATTACATAAAAATCACAAAATATTATCGAAATATCACAATAATGTCACAAAAGTTCGAGACCCGATACTATTGCCCTATCACAAACTACATGTGAGTGGAGTCGACGGGTGTTTGACATAGCGTTATATTGTTGATAATATAAGATGTCTGGGACTCCAAGGAGATGGCAAAAAGAAAGATGACGGAAGCCAAGATACCGGATTTCGGGGTCAAGCACGGGACACGCTCCGGGCGCACGCCGGAGGCTGGCGTCGTGGTGAGAAGCAAGGTATGGCTGGAAAAGGACGGCAAGCTGTTCATGGGGTGGGGAAGGGTGACGCTACTGGAACGCATCGACCAGCTCGGCTCAATATCGGCAGCGGCTAAATCGATGAAACTGGCGTACCGGAATGCCTGGCTATGGGTCGAGGCCATGAACCGCCTGGCATCGAAGCCGCTGGTGGAGAAATCCACCGGGGGGGCCAAGGGCGGTTATGCCCGCTTGACCGAGGAGGGACGGAGAATTATCAGAGAGTACAAGGAAAAGCGTACCAGCGTACGCAAGATGCTGGACTACGGGATGTAAAAATTTTAAATGGCGTCATATTGACGGCAATATAACCTGCCAGAAAGCGAACCAGCACAATAACAGAGTCAGGAGAATTACGATAGGGAAAAAATTTGTATTATTGCTAGCCGGGATTCTCAGTCTTTTTCTTAACGGCGCCTGCGCTCAAGAAGAAGGCGCCCCAATAGGAATGGCGGTGGAGTTTATGGACCACGCCGCCTGCGCTTATATCAGCCAGGATATGGGGTGGTATGAGGAGGAGGGGCTGAGTTTAACTGCCTACGAGAGCTACGCCACCGGCATGGCTCTGGCTTCGGCTCTGGCCCGGGGTGATATCGGGGTAGCCTACGTGTGCCTGATACCCGCGATAAACGCTTATGCCAACGCCGGAGTACCAATTAAAGTGGTAGCCGGGACACACAAGTACGGCTACGGCCTGGTGGTTAATACGGAAAAGGTAAAGACGGTCAAAGACCTGGAAAATCCCGATATCCGCCTCGGCTGTGTGAGGGAAGGCGGCGCCGTGGATGTGTTACTGCACAGGATAATCGATACGTACCATCTCGACGAAGCTAAAGTGCTGAATAATATTCAACGGATGAATCCAGCCAAGCAGGTGATGTCTGTCAGAATGGGTCAGCTGGATGCCGCCATGTTGCCGGAGCAGTGGGCGACTATGGCCGAGGAATTCGGCTTTACAATGCTGCTGACGAGCCAGGACATCTGGCCTCAGATGCAGGGCAGTGTTCTCGTGGTCAAGGATGAGCTGATAAATGACCATCCTGAAGTGGTAAGAAAGCTGATAAAGGTCTCGCAGCGGGCCACCGACTGGAGGAATCAGCACCCCGAAGAAGCGGCCGAGGTTGTCGCCAGGCAGCTGCAGGCGGCCGGCAGCGAAGTATTACCGACTAAAGTAGCCGATATCTCTTCCGGTTTAGCCATTACTCCCGAAGTGCTGCTGCGTTCCATGCAGCGGATGGAGTATACCATGAGCATTGACCCGGAGACGGTCCAGGAGACCATCGACTATATTGCCGGACTGGGATATATAAAAAGCCGCTTCAGCGCCGGAGATATTCTTGATTTGAGGTTCCTCGAGGGTGAAGGTACTCAGTAAATTCAGGCCAGGGTGGGGGTTCTTGCCCGTAGCGGTGTTCCTGGCGTTATGGGAGCTGGTAGCCAGGCTGGGCATACTGCCGGGTCATTTCTTCCTGCCTCCCTTTTCCACCGTGGTGGTGGAATTCTATCAACTCAGCGCCAGCGGGGTGCTGGGCGAAAATTTCCTGAGCAGCCTGGTCAGGGTCCTAATCGGTTTCTGCGCGGGTTCCGTAGCCGGCATCGCGGTGGGAACCGTCATGGGGTGGAAGAAAGTGATTAATAAGGCCCTGAACCCTGTTATCAGCCTGTTTTACCCGATTCCTACCCTCGGCTGGATACCCCTGCTGATGTTGTGGATAGGTATCAACGAGATGCTGCCGATTACCCTGATATTTATCTGTTCCTTTTTCCCCGTCCTTTATAACACGGTTACCGGCATTAAAAACGTGGATAGCGATTATATTAAAGCGGCCAGGACACTGGGAGCATCGGACAGTAAGATTTTGACTACCATCGTTATGCCGCTGGCCCTGCCCAATATTTTCACCGGGCTAAGGCTGGAAGCGGGGATGGCCTGGCGGGTAATCATCGCCGCCGAGATGGTGGCTATCCCTACCGGCATCGGCGCCCTGCTCATGAAAGCAGAAAACCTGATTCGCATCGATATTATCATCGTATGCCTGATCGTACTGGCCGTAATGTGCCTCGTTTCTGAAAAGTTCTTCGAGTACTTGGAAAACAGACTGACCGCCAGATGGAGGTAACGTGCCCTCTATAGAGCTTAAGAATATATGTAAATACGTCTGCCGGGAGGTGAACCTCACGATAAACGACCGGGAATTCCTGGTTGTCCTGGGCTCGAACGGGGCCGGTAAGACCACCCTGATTAACGTTATCGCCGGGCTGGTGGATTACCAGGGGTCGGTGCTGTTCGACGGTGTGCCGGTGGACAGATTGCCGGCGAACAAAAGAGAGGTGGGTTACCTGTTCCAGGGGCTGGTGCTGTTTCCCCACCTCGACGTCGTCGCCAATATAGCTTACGGTTTGAGCGCCCGGGAATGGTCGCCATCCCGGGTGGAAGCCAGAGTAAACGAACTGCTCGATTTAATGAATATCAAACACCTGGCCTCGCGTTATCCCCGGCAGCTGAGCGGCGGGGAAAAGCAGCGGGTGGCGCTGGCCAGAGCCATCGCGCCGTCGCCGCGAGTGCTGCTGCTGGACGAGCCTCTATCGAGCCTCGACGCCCAGACCGCCAAATACTTAAGAACCGAGCTAAAGCAACTTCAAAGGCGCCTGGGAGTCACGACCGTGTACGTGACCCATGACCTCATGGAGGGGGTGGCGATGGCGGATAGGATGGCCGTTATCCACGACGGACGCGTGGAGCAGGTGGCGGAGCCGGAAAGAGTGCTCTTCTATCCCCATAGCGAGAGGGTCTCCGATTTCATCGGGGCGCCGAATATCCTGGACTGCGATTACTACCGGGACCTGGGGCAGGGAATCGTGGAGGTAGGCTGCGGGGGGCTGAAACTTACCGTTCCCCACGACGGCGGGCATGTCAGCAAGGTAGCTATTTTACCCCGCCACATCTATGTTTCCGAGACGAGACCCCCCGGTCTCAGCGTCAACGGATTCCAGGGCACTATCACCGCCATCAAGCCCGCCGGTAATACCGTGAGAATCTGGATTGACGTGGACCACAATAAGCTCATGGCCGAGGTACAGTCGTACATCTTCGAGGAGATGAACCTGGACGTGGGCAAGGAAGTCTTTATAATATTGAGGATGAGAAGGATACGGTGCTACGAAGGCAGCGCCGATTGAAAAATTCCGGGAAAAATTTATAAAAAAGTGCCGCAAACAGCGAACCTTTCCACACTTTTGGCGTTATAATATAGTGAACGTCTTAAAAACGGGAGGTTGATATGAAAAGGTTGATAGCAGGGCTGCTGATGGTCTTTCTTGTCCTGGGGACAGCGGCCTGCGCCGAGTCGGAACCGGCTCCCACGCCGTCCCCGGCCCCGGTGCCTGCCCCAGCACCCGGAAAGAGCGGCATTATCGTGGAGTCGCCGCCATCAGAAGGGCTATTCGGAGGGAGGGATTCCTCAACACCGCCTCCAGTAATCAGTATTCCAAAGCCCGCCCCCGCCCCCGCCCCAGCGCCAGCGCCAGCGCCAGCGCCGACAACACCCCCGAGAGAAGTCGGTTATGACCAGGCGTGGTCCGGCGAACGCATGATTATCCGCTCCGGATACATGACGCTGGTGGTGGTGGATGTCGCCTCGGCCATGGAGCAGATTACCAATCTCGCCGCTACCTATGACGGCTTTGTCGTGGCCTCCAATAGCTGGCAGGACCGCGACAGAATGATGGGAAACATCTCCATCCGCGTGGATTCAAATCACTTTAACGACGCCCTGAGAGCGCTGCGGGCGCTGGCGGTCGAAGTAAGGTCGGAGAGCACGTCCGGACAGGACGTGACCGAGGAATACGTCGACCTGAGCGCCAAGCTACGTAATCTAGAGGCTGCCGAGGCGCAGCTGCTCAAGCTGATGGAGAAGGCCGGGGAGGTCAAGGAAATACTGGAAGTCCAGCGCGAACTCGTGGATACCAGGGAGGATATCGAGCGAACCAAGGGCCGCATGCAGTATCTGGAGCAGAGTTCTTCCATGTCGTATATCGAGGTAAGCCTGGAGCAGTCCAAGCTTACGGCCGAGTTTAACGCCACTTCCCGGACGGTGAAGGAAGGCGAGAAGATACGGTTTATTCCGGAGGTCGCCGGCGGCTTTACACCTTACAGCTTCGAATGGGATTTTGGCGACGGTAACACCAGCACGGAAGAAGCGCCGGTACACGCCTACAATAGCGACGGCAGCTACACCGTCAAGCTAAAGGTGACCGACGACCGCGGCAACATAGCCCCTTACGAAAGGGAAAAGTATATAAACGTCCTACCCGGCTGGGATGCCGGTAATATCGCCAGTAGTGCCTGGAACGGACTGGTAGGGTTTTTCCGAGTCCTGGCCGATATCATTATCTGGCTGGGTATCTTCAGCCCGGTGTGGATAATAATCGGGGTCATCCTCTACTTTACCTGGTGGCGTAAGAGGAAGAAGACGCAAAATTAAAAACGTGAACTTCTAAAAATCCGGGAGGGGGCGAAAGCCCCCTCTCTTTTTCCCCCGATATCTTTTCCCAACCAAGCCGCCCTCATACCATCCACGGCTTAGGGTGGGGTATGTCCCCGCTGCCCTACCGCACTGGATTCCCGCTTCCGCGGGAATGACGTGAGCAGGGTGTCCAAGAGGGGCGCCAGCCCCTCTTTTATAAGATTTTCCCTCCCTTCAATCCAAGGGAGTGAGATACAGAGGGTGGGTTACATATAAAAATCAAGAGGTTGAGATTATAAAAATTACAGGGTTCAGGCTGTCAGATGCCTTAAAATATCGTCGCGGCTCATACCTTCGATGGCGATGACCTTGTTACGGCCGGTCCGGCCTTTAACAATCGATAAAGAGGACTTTTTTACTCCCAGCGCCCGGCTGAGAAAGTCGATAAGCTCCTTGTTAGCCTTACCTTTCACCGGCGGTGCGGCGATTTTTACCCGTAGCGCATCATCGGTAAAACCGGTAATCTCGTTACGGCCGGCGTTGGGAGTTACTTTAACCAATAACCAGTTGCTTTTACCCTGGCTGTTAACAATCAAAATACTCTCTTGTTTCCCTGAAAGAATGAGAGGCGGCTAATCGCTCATCTCTTTCTTACAGCCCACCGATACGGCGATACTGGCCAGGAAAAGCACTGCCGACAGTATCAACCAGAAATCCCAAGTAAGGTCGACATTAAGCTCTACCGTTACCACTTCCAGGACGGTGACGATGCCGAATATCGCACACAGTCCGCCGATACCTCCCAGGATTGCAGCAAATATGCCCATCGGATAACCTCCTTATCGGTTTATCGTACAGCCACGTTAGTATATAATGAAAACGGATATCCTATTCAGCACGTTTGGAGATAATATAGCATGAAACTGACAAATAATCTATATTTTTACCCGGAGCAGGGTATGCTGGACTGCAATGCCTACATCATCACGGGCGAACCCGGCATTATTATCGACCCCGGCAATCCGGAATATATACAGGGGCGCATCGACGGGCTAAGCAAGGACGGCATCAACCCCGGAGACATCAACATCATCGTCAACACGCACCTGCATATCGACCACTGCGGCGCCGACGAGGCCTTTAAAGAACTTTCCGGGGCAAAAATCGCCCTTCATCCCGTTCAGAAAGAAAACTACCGGCTCGTGGTTGTTGACGGCGCCCGACTCTTCGGCATGGAGCCGCCGGAACTTACCGAGGATTATATCCTGGAAGGCAGCACCCTCGCTAATGACAATATGGAACTGGAGATGATAGTGTCCCCGGGGCATTCGCCGGACTGCGTCTGCTTTTTCAACCGGCGTGACAAAGTGCTTATCTGCGGCGACGTACTCTTCGAGATGAATACCGGCCGGGTGGACCTGCCTGGCGGCAACGGGGAGGAACTCAAAAAGTCCATCGAGTCGCTTTCGCGACTGGACATCGAATATCTGCTGCCCGGCCACATGGGCATCGTGACCAGCGCCGAGAAGGTAACCGCCAACTTCGATTTTATCAGGAGCAACGTTTTCGGATGGCTGTGATGGGCGCGCCGACGGACTCCTACGAACTGGGGCCGATACGCCCGCCGAGCGAGGCGTACTCGCTGCTGTTACGCGTTACCCGGAACTGCCCCTGGAATCGCTGCAAGTTCTGTCCCATCTACAAGGGTTCAAAATTCCAGTTGAGGTCGGTGGGGGAGGTAAAGCAGGATATCGACACGGCCAGGGCCATTCACGATGAAATTATCGAGCTTGCCGGGAAATCCGGCGGGGGTAATATCCGGGAGGCGGCGGCGATAGTATGCAACAACGCCTCCAGCGATGCCGCCCGCAACGTCGCCCTGTGGATGTACGCCGGCGGGAAGCACGCCTTCCTCCAGGACGCCAACACCCTGATTATGAAGACACCCGGCCTCGTCGAGGTAATCAAGTACCTGAAAAAGACCTTCCCCGGCATCGACCGTATCACCAGCTACGCGCGGTCGAAGACAGCTGCCCAAAGAAATCTAAACGAGCTGGTGGAACTGCGGGAGGCGGGGCTTTCTCGAATCCACATGGGGGTGGAGTCGGGCTACGACCCCGTGCTGGAGTTCATGGACAAGGGCGCGACGGCCGCCGACCATATAAAAGGGGGGAAGAACGTAATGGCTTCGGGCATCTCCCTGTGCACGTACGTCATGCCGGGCACCGGCGGTAAGAAGATGTGGCGCGAGCACGCGCTGGAGACGGCCAGGGTGCTCAACGAAATCGACCCCGATTTCATACGGCTGCGGACGCTGACCATCCAGCCCAGAATGCTGTTGCATAACGACGTGGTGAGCGGCGATTTTATCAGGCAGACGGATGAAGAGATAGTGGAGGAGATAAAGCTCATGATTGAGAGCCTCGATTGCCGGGCGGAGGTCGTCAGCGACCACATGATGAACCTGCTGCCGGAGGTCGAAGGCAAACTGCCCGGAGATAAGGACAAGATTCTGGCGGTTATCCGCCGTTTCCAGTCGCTACCGCCGGAGGAGAGGGACAACTACAAGCTGGGCCGGCGGCTCGGCGTGTATAATAAGATTGACGACCTTAGCGATACCGCGCGCCATGAAGAAATCGGGCGGGTCATGGAGAGAATCGATAAAAGCGAGGAAGGCGCATTCGACGAGGTGCTGTTCAATCTGATGGAGAGGTATGTCTAGTCATGGTTTTAGAACGGGAAATCGCAGACTTATTAAAGCGGAGGGGGTTGACGCTGGGGGTGGTGGAGTCGGCCACCGGCGGTTTGCTCTCACACCTGATTACCAACGTGCCCGGCAGCTCCGACTACTACAAGGGGTCGGTCACCTCTTACGCCAACGAGACCAAGATTAACGTTATCGGCGTGAAGGCGGCCACCCTCGAAAAGTATGGCTCTGTAAGCCCTCAGGTGGCCGAAGAGATGGCGGCGGGGGGGAGAAAGGTGATGGGGGTGGATATCTGCCTGGCGGATACCGGCATCGCCGGGCCGGGCCGGGAAACGCCGGGCAAAGCGGTGGGGCTTTTCTATATCGGCATGGCCGATAAGGACGGGGTGACCAGCCGCAAGCACGAGTTCCACGGCAGCCGCGAGGAGAACAAGCGGAGCGCGGCGGAGGCGGCTCTAAGCTGGCTGAAGGAATACCTGGCGGGTTTTTAATCGGGAATATCCCTTCGCATCCACCCGGCTTAATTGCCATCATCCCCCATCAATGTTATACTCTGACCGTATTCGCGATTGGATTTCAGGTCGTTTAGCAATGCAAAAAATCTTGTTTCCGCTCACCCTGAGCTTGTCGAAGGGCAGAGAAAACGTACCGCTATGGTTCGACAGGCTCACCATGAGCGGCCTCTAAACGACCCAGAATGGGAGATTTTGCGTGAAAAGAATCGACGGGCGTGCCTATGACGAGCTGCGACCGATTAAAATAATCCCCGACTACCAGAGCTTCGCCGAGGGCTCGGCGCTGATAAAGCTGGGCAAGACCCATGTGCTGTGCTCGGTCAGCGTCGAAGAAAGAGTGCCGAATTTCCTCAGGGGGAGCGGCACCGGCTGGGTTACCGCCGAGTACGCCATGCTGCCGCGCGCCACGATAACGCGCACCCAGCGCGATTCAACAATCGGGAGAGTCGGCGGACGCAACCAGGAAATCCAGCGTCTCATCGGGCGCTCGCTGCGGGCCGTGGCCGACCTTGCTGAACTGGGCGAAAGGACTCTGATAGTGGACTGCGATGTCATCCAGGCCGACGGCGGCACCCGGACCGCCGCCATTACCGGCGCGTACGTCGCGCTTTACAAGGCAATGGAGACGCTCCGCAACATGGGCGTCATTGCGTCGATACCGCTGAAAAGCAGCGTGGCGGCGACCAGTATCGGCATCGTTAACAGCTATATGATGATAGACCTGTGCTATGATGAGGATGCGCAGGCGGCGGTGGACTTTAACGTGGTGATGACCAGCAAAGGTGAGTTCGTCGAGGTGCAGGGCACCGCCGAAGGGAAACCCTTCAACAAGCAGGCAATCGACGATTTGCTGGCCCTGGCGGAAAAGGGCATCCGGCAGCTCTTCCAGTCGCAGCAGGATGTCCTGAAAAACAAACAGTAACCAGAACCGGGGTACAAGCTCCCGGCATTTTCAGGAACAGAGAGTGGGAGCATGGCCGAGGATAAAGCCAAAGGTAAGGGCAAAGGACTCGGTGTCTATAAGGTGGGGGGAAAGTATCACTGTGAAGAATGCCACCAGAAGGTGCCGGTGAAGCAGGCATGCCCCGTCTGTAAGAAGGAAATCGACTGGGACAGGGCTTCCCTGGAGCGGCGGCACTAAGCGGTTCAGCCGCCGTAGATAATAAACACGATATTCAGTTTATCGCCGTCCCTGACCGGTTTGGTCATTTCCCTGGGGTAAGAACTTTCGCCGTTGATATAAATATCGTAGGTGCGTTGCAGCTTGCCTTCCTTGTTTAGCAGCAACTCTTTCAGTTTGGGGAACTGCCCGAACAGCGCTTTAAGGCATTCACCGACCGTCTTTCCTCCAACCTTTAAATTCAGCTTGTTTTCGGTATACCTACCGAAAATCGAGGGAAGCTCTATCTCTACACTCATTATTTACCTATACATTACAATTTTCCGCAGTGCTCGCAGGCGGGGTCTCTTTTGACCTTGAACTCGGTGAATTTCATACCCAGGGCATCGAAATTGAGCAGACGGTCGGTCAGTAATTCGCCTATTCCCACGATATATTTAATGGCCTCAATAGCCTGGATACAGCCGATAACTGCCGGGGTGGTGCCGATAACCGGGAATTTCTCCGAAGGCGCCGTAGCGCCGTGATAGATACAGTTGAGACAGGCCGATTTGCCCGGTATGACCGTCATGGCTCTACCCTCAAAGCCGTAAACGGCGCCGTGAATGAACGGTATTCTCTTCTCTACCGCCGTTTTATTCAGCAGATAGCGGGTTGGCAGATTGTCCATGGCATCGACGATCAAATCGGAATCGCCCACGAGCCGCGCTGCATTGGCGCCGGTAATCGTCCGGGCTATAGACTCTACTCTGATATCCATATTCATTTTCTTTAGTTTACTCGACGCCGAATCGGCTTTCCCCCCACCGATGTCTTCTTCCCAGTGCAGCACCTGCCGATTCAAATTGCTGAGTTCCACCTCATCGTGGTCGGCAATACGTATCGTGCCGACACCCGCGGCGGCCAAGTAGATGGCTATCGGCGAGCCGAGGCCACCGGAACCGGCGATGAAGACTTTAGCCTTTTTAAGCTTCTCCTGCCCTTCCTCCCCGAAGCCGTACAACATTATCTGCCGGTCGTAGCGCTGTAATTCTTTTTCGGTAAGCATGCCGTCCTACCTCCCGTATCAGGTTACCTCACTATCTATCCAGTCGAGGTAGTCCTGGCTACCGCCGACGATGGGTAAAGCGATTATTTCCGGGATAGAATAGCTGTTTATTTTCTTAGCCGACCTGATAATGTCCGGCAACAGCGTGTCCTTAGTCTTGACAATAAGCAGGCTTTCTTTAGCCGAATCGAGCTTATCTTTCCACCAGAAGTGCGAACTGACCTCCGGCACGATATTGACACAGGCGGCCTGCCGGCGCACCAGCAGCGTTTTGGCTATCTTCTGAGCCTCTTCTCTGTCTTTAGCCGTGATGAAAACGACGATATAATTGTGTTCCATTTACTTACACTATGGCCAGCATACGGTTGACGGCCGCTTTGGCCCTGACGCGAATCTCTTCCGGCACTTTTACCTCGGGTGTCAACGTCTCCAGCGACTTCAGTACTTTATCCAGCGTGATAAGCTTCATATCATGGCAGATGGCATTTTCGGAAGCCGGGATGAATTTCTTGCCCGGGTTCTCTTTCCTGAGCCGGTGTAATATCCCTACCTCGGTGCCGACAATCAACTCGCTGACGTCTTCCCGGGCGGCATAACGTATGATGCCGCTGGTGCTGAGGGCTTCATCAGCCAGGGCGATAACCTCGGGGCGGCACTCCGGGTGCACGACTATTTTAGCCCCGGGATAGTCGCGTTTACACCGTTCAATATCTTCGGGCAGTATATTGACATGGGTAGGACAGTAGCCGGGCCAGAGGGTCATTGTTTTGCCTGTCTTCGAGATAATGAATTTTCCCAGGTACTGGTCGGGGACGAATAGAATTTCCTTGCTTTCAACGCGATTAACTACCTTAACGCCATTGGCGGAGGTACAGCAGTAGTCTGATTCTGCCTTAACTTCCGCGGAGGAGTTGACGTAGGTAACCACGGTGGCACCGGGGAGTTCCTTCTTTTTCCGGCGCAGTTGCTCGGCGTTAATCATATCGGCCATGGGGCATCCCGCGCCGGCATCCGGCAGCAGCACGGTCTTATCTGGGGAGAGAATTGATGATGTCTCCGCCATAAAATGGACGCCGCAGAAGACAATCACGTCGGCATCGGTTTTAGCCGCTATCTGGCTCAGTTCCAGCGAATCGCCGGCGAAATCGGCGATATCCTGCACCTCGCCGCGCTGGTAGTTATGGACAAGGATAACGGCGTTCTTTTCCTTTTTCAGTTTCAGGATTCTCTCCTCAAGAGAATCGTTTCTATTATCAGCCATGCTACTCTCCGTTTTCCGGGGATCCTATTTTTATTTTACCCCATATATGCTGCTATTCACAGGCCACCCTGGCGGCACCGGTGTAAATCTTCATGCCCGCCTCTTTGATGACTCTGACTTCCATATCCGTGTTAATCCTGGTGCCGATGTCCCGGACAAAACCGATGACGGTCAGCCCGCACTTTCCGCCGATTTCCAGTCCCCTATCGGTTACGGCCGTCTTGGTGGCGGCCACCGGAATTCCGGCCCGGCAGATTTTGGCCACCATCTCCGACGACATGCGGCCGGTCGAGGCTAAAATCGTATTGCTGAAATCGATTTTATTAATAAGGCCGTAGCCGATTAATTTATCCAGGGTATTGTGCCGTCCGATATCCTCAACTATGCAGACAGGTCCGGCGGCGGCGGTAAAGAGTCCGCCGGCGTGCACGCCTTCCGTCTCGCGGTACATGGCGGATTTCTCGAACAGGGTATTCATCGCCCGGAAGACCGCGTTTTTATCGATTATTATGCCGGAACGTATTTTAGGCAGGCGGGTATCATCAGAAAATGCCGACTGTCCACCCCCGGAGACGATACGGTAACTGGTATTTTTATCGCCCGGCAATAGTCTTCCGGTATCTTTGAGTATAACTCTGGCGGCATTATTATCTATCTTTATAGTTGATATTTCCGCCACGCTATTTATAAATCCCTGGCCGAACAGATAGCCGGTGACGAACTCCTTTTCCATGGCCGGGACGATGGAGGCGGTAACCAGGGACGTACCGTTAACGAAGATTTGCAGCTCTTTTTCAATCACCACGCCGACCCTGCCGGCGGAGAACTTACCCCCGGCCAGCTTCCGGCACCTCATCGTTTTCGAGCCTGTAATCGAAACACCTCGATTCATAGCGTTACTCTATTTTATGCGGGTGGCAATAAACTATCATGGTATCGCCCCTGACCAGCCCGGCGACGGTTATCCCCGCTTTTTCGGCGATTTCTATAGCCAGGTTGGTGGGGACCCCCTTGGTGGCGATTACCGGGATACCGGCGCGGCGGCACCTGAAAATCATCTCGGCAGGCATTCGGCCCGTAGAAGCCGCCAGCACACGGCTGAAATCGACATTACGGAGCAGTCCGTAACCGATTACCTTGTCCAGGGCGTGGTGACGACCCAGGTCTTCGGCGATGCAGACGGCCTCTCTCCCGTCGAGGAAAAGCCCGGCGGAATGCACCGTCTCGGTCTCGGCGAAAATTTCCGACTTTAAAATAGCCCGGACGCAGTCGAACACGTCTTCTTTCCGGACTTTAAGGGCGGAGCGTATTAACTGTAGAGCAGGTTCTTTCTTGATTCCAGACAGCGTGACTTTGGCGATATTATTTTTTATAGCTATCGACGCGATGTCCTCGGCGCCTTTGATGACCCCCTGAGCGAAGAGGTGCCCGATGACGAACTCCTTTTCCATGGCGGCCATGAGCATCGCCGTGGCGAAACGCTTACCGTCGACATGAATCTCCAGGGCGGTTTCCCTGACGATTCTCTCGTCAGCCGCGGCGCATCCAACATCGACTTTGATGTATTCGACTTTTTTGAGGATTTTATTATCCATGTCCCGTTATCGTGCCCCCGCCGACGACGGTATTCCCCTGGTAAAAAACGACCGTCTGACCGGGGGCTATAGATTGCTGCGGCTCTTTAAACTTCACACCAACGCGGTCGCCGTCCAGGGGGCTTACGACAGCCTCCGCCTCCGGGTGGCGGTACCTGATGCCGGCCTTTACCTTGATGGCGGATTCGGGTTTATTAATAGATATCCAGTTCAGGTTATCGGCCACCAGCTCCGTGCCGTACGTCTGCTCTTTCGTCCCGACGATAACAGCATTTCGGCGGGGGTCGAGGGCGATTACGTAAAGCGGTTCGGCGGCGGCTACGCCCAGTCCTTTACGCTGGCCGACGGTGTAATATATCAGCCCCCGGTGCTCTCCCAGCAGTTTTCCCTGACTATCGAGTATGGGCCCCGGCACGGCAGGTTCGGTCAGACGATTTTCCAGGAACGCGGAGTAGTCGTCGCCGGGTATAAAGCAAATTTCCTGGCTTTCCGGCCCGCCGGCAACGGTGAGATTCATCTCGCGGGCGATTGCTTTTACCCGGCTCTTGGTAAGGCCGCCGATGGGAAAGAGGGTGCGGCTCAACTGTTCCTGACTGAGTCGGCAGAGGAAATACGACTGGTCTTTCTGTTTATCGGCGCCCTTTTTCAACAGGTATTTCCCGGTATTTTCGTCCCGCTTGATTCCGGCATGGTGCCCAGTAGCGATGAATTCGGCACCCATTTCCCGGGCTTTATCCATCAGAACACCGAACTTGATGTACTTATTGCAGAGGACACAGGGATTGGGCGTCCGGCCCAGGCGGTACTCCCGGCAGAAGTCCGCGATAACCAGGTCGGCAAAGATATCCGTAAAGTCCATGACACGGTGGGGAATGCCCAGCCGGCGCGCGACATCGGCGGCACAGGTTTCGGCGCGGCTGCCCCCCGATATCAACCGCATGGTGACGCCGGTGACTTCATGCCCTTCTTCTTTGAGCAGAGCCGCGGCCACGGAAGAATCGACGCCGCCGCTCATGGCCGCTGCTATCTTCATTACTTCAATTTCTCGAGGACAACTCTAGCCGCGGCCTCGCCAGAGAGGAACATGGAGCCGAAGGTGGGGCCCATCCGGGGCAGTCCGTAGACGGTGCCGACCGCCATGCCGGTGACGATTAAGCCGGAAAAACACTCCCCGGTGTGCTCCACGATAAGGTCTTCCGACTTCTCAATCCACAGGGCGCCTTCGCCCTTGGTCTTTATCAGGCCGCGCTGCTCCAGCTTTTTCACCACGGTAGCATCGTGGCCGGTAGCATCGATGAGGAACGGCGCTTCGATAGCGACGGGGTCGAGGGCGGCTAACTGGCGCGGCAGGAAGGCCACCGGCGACCAGTTAATGACGGCCCCGCACACCCGGCCTTCTTTAACGACCAGGTCTTCGAGCATAGTCATATTGATAATTTTAACGCCGGCGGCGCAGGCGGCGGCAATAAGGCTGGCACAGGCGTGGGGGGCATCGCAGACGGCCAGTCCTTCGGCGACGATTTTATAAGGCACGCTCAGTTCGTCGAGCAGTTTTTCGCCGGGGTGCCTGACGGTTACCTTGGGCATGAGGTAGCCCCCACTCCAGAAACCGCCGCCGAGGTAGTTATTGCGTTCGATGATTACCACCTTTTTTCCGGCCCTGGCGATATTGCGTCCGGCAACCAGTCCGCTGGGGCCACCGCCAACGATGATACAGTCGCTCTCCACATACTCATCAAACTCCCGGGCAAACTCGGATACTATGGCGCGGGTGATGACCTTTTCCCCGACGGGACTGAACTTATCCATGATGCTGACTCCTTCCGTTTTACGGGACTTCCGGTTGATTTTTGCTATGTTTTTTACTTTGTCTGGGTTCCTGCTCAACAGCAGCTCTACCGAGAAAATCCTCCAGCCGTTTTAACCTCTCTTCCAGGCGGTGCCGGTCTTCCATAATGCCCTTGATAGCCTCGGAAACAGGGTCGGGCAGTTTGCCGTGCTCCAGGTCCATGGCCGGTTTCTCGCGTTTGGTGACCACCCTGCCGGGGATACCCACGACCGTGACTCCCGGCGGGACCGACCTGATAACCACCGAGCTCGAGCCGACGCGGGCACCGTCGCCGATGGTAATCGCCCCCAGGGCTATCGCCCCGCTCCCCATCTCGACACCGTTGCCCAGGGTGGGGTGGCGTTTTTTCTTTTCCAGGGTCGTTCCGCCCAGCACCACTCCCTGGTACAGCAGAACATCGTCGCCTATTTCGCTGGTCTCCCCGATGACCACACCGGAACCGTGGTCGATAAAGCAACGGCGGCCGATAACGGCGCCGGGGTGGATTTCTATTCCCGTGAAAAAGCGACTGATATGGGAAATAAGGCGGGCTATAAGATAGAACCTGTGCCTCCAGAGAAAGTGCGCCACGCGGTGCGCCCACAGGGCATGCAGGCCCGGGTAGCAGCAAATAACCTCGAGAACGCTCCTGGCGGCCGGGTCTTTAGCGAATACTGTTTTAATATCTTCTCTCAGGTTGCTAAACACTTAAGGTCTGCCCTTTTTACTTATGGTAATTAATCTATACCGGTTTTGTATATATCAATTATACCCTATTTATTATGCGCTCCGCTTCACCGATGTTTCTTTTCGTTTCTGTTTCTCCAGCAGGTCCTGAAGGGTTACGGAGTCCAGCGCGGCATCGATGGCCTTTGTTACGTCACACCAGACATCCCGGGTAACACAGAAGCCGGCGCGGCCACAGCTTGCGGGATTATCGATGCAATCCACCGGCCTCATATCGCCTTCGAGGAGTTGAATCACCTCGCTGAGTTTAACGTCTTTCGGGTTCCTGGTAAGCCGCAGGCCGCCGCGGACACCGCGGATACTCCGGATGATTCCGGCGCCTACCAGCGGCGTGATGATGTGCTCCAGGTAGTGCAGCGAAATATCCTGTCGGCCAGCGATGTCTTTAAGCTGTACCGGTTTTTCGCTTACATGACACGCCAGGTCCAGAAGCGCCCTGGTGCCGTATCTAGCCCTCGTGGAAAGCTTCAATATCCAGTCTCCATTGTTGACCAAAATAGTAAACTTTATTCAGTTTATCATCAAATAAAATCACTGTCAACTTTGAAGTATCGCCGTTTATTGTGTAGAATAAGGCCTGTGGAGACAGAGTTTCGGAAACTGCCCGGCGTGGATAAGGTGCTTGCCGACGAAAGGCTGGTCAAGCTCAGCGTGGGATATCCGCACGACCTGCTGGTAAGCGTGATACGGCAGCGACTGGAGAGCGAGCGCCTATCTATTGCGGCGGGTAAGCCGTGCTCTTCAATGGATGATATAGTGAAATCGGTGCTGAACGGTCTGGAGGCCCTGGAAAAGCCGACGCTACGGCGTGTTATTAATGCCTCCGGAGTGATAATCCATACTAACCTGGGCCGCGCCCCCCTCAGCCAGGAGTCGCTGGCAACCATGAAGGCGGTCAGCGAGGGATATTCCAACCTTGAGTTCAAGCTGGAAAGCGGCTCCAGGGGGGAGCGACTCGTCCACGTGGAGGGGCTCCTGTGCCAGCTTACCGGCGCCGAGGCAGCCATCGTCGTCAACAACAACGCCTCAGGGGTACTGCTGGGACTGACCGCCCTGACACGCCGGAAGGAAGTAATCGTCTCCCGGGGACAGGCGGTGGAAATCGGCGGCGGCTTTCGCATCCCCGATGTCATGAGACAGAGCGGCGCCAAACTGGTGGAGGTGGGGACGACCAACTGCACCTATGCCCGCGACTTCGAGCAGGCTATAACCGAGCGAACGGCCGCCCTGATGCGGGTGCACTCCAGTAATTTCCGCCTGATGGGATTCACCAGCGAAGTCACCCTGGAAGAACTGGTGGAAATCGGTAAAAAGAACGATATCTTTGTGCTGGACGACCTCGGCAGCGGCTGCTTCCTGGATACGAGCGTTTATGGACTCGCCGCGGAACCCATGGTACAGCAGAGCGTACGCGCCGGTGCCGCACTGACCTTTTTCTCCGGCGATAAGCTCGTGGGCGGGCCGCAGGCAGGTATTATCGTCGGTAAAAAGCAATACGTCGACAGGCTGAGAAAACACCCGCTGGCACGCGCCGTGCGCATCGACAAGACGCGGCTGGCCGGCCTAACAGTCACGCTGCTTCACTATCTCAAGGAAGAAGCTACCGCGAAAATCCCGGTGTGGCGTATGATTGCCGCACCGCTGGAGGATATCGAGCGGCGCGCCGGACTCTGGAAGAAAGCTGTTGGAAGTACGGGCATGGTGATACCGGGGGAGACCATGGTGGGCGGCGGCAGCTTGCCCGGTGGGAGTCTACCGACCAGACTGGTGGCTATCGGCGGGAGCGGCAGGAACACGGCCAAGGCAATCAGCGAGCGTCTCCGCCTCCGGGAAGTGCCGGTGATAGGGCGAATCGACAAAGATTTGCTCCTCCTCGACCCGCGCACGGTTCTCCCGGAGGAAGACGAGATTATTATAAAATCGCTGCGGGACACAATAGGGCAGCAAAAATAGCGTAGTAGTGTTTCATCATGTACGTACTGGGTACGGCCGGTCACATCGACCACGGTAAATCCGTCCTCGTTCAGGCACTCACCGGGATAGACCCCGACCGCCTGCGGGAGGAAAAGGAGCGGGGCATGACCATCGACCTCGGTTTTGCTTGGCTCAAGCTACCGAGCGGGCGGGAGGTAGGCATCGTGGACGTGCCCGGCCACGAGCGCTTCGTCAAGAACATGCTGGCGGGCGTCGGCGGCATCGACCTCGCCCTGCTCATCGTGGCCGCTAACGAAGGCATCATGCCGCAGACGAGAGAGCACCTGGCCATCCTGGACTTAATCGGGGTGCGGCGGGGAATCGTCGTCATCACCAAGAAAGACCTGGTGGACGATGAACTCCTGAGCCTGGTCAGGATGGAAGTCGAGGAGATAATCAGCGAAACGTCTATAGCCGGGGCCGACATTCTGTCTGTCTCGGCGCTGTCCGGCGAGGGACTGCCGGAGCTGGTGGCCGCCATCGATGGATTGCTGGATACTACCGAGCCCCGGCAAGACCTGGGGCGCCCGCGACTCTCCATCGACAGAATTTTCACCATGTCCGGCTCCGGCACGGTAGTCACCGGGACCCTGATTGACGGCACGCTTTCGGTGGGGCAGGAGGTGGGGATTGAGCCCTCCGGCCTGAAATCACGACTGCGCGGCCTGCAGACGCATAAAACAAAAATCGATACCGCCACTCCGGGCAGTCGGGTGGCGGCCAACCTAGTGGGGGTAAATACCGCCCAGCTGCAGCGCGGCGACGTGGTAACGAAGCCCGGCTGGCTCAAGCCCACCAGGATGGTAACGGTCAAGCTCAAGCTCATCTCGTATTTGCAGCGTCCGATACGGCACGGTACCACGGTCAGCTTTCATACCGGCGCGGCGGAAACAATGGCCAAGGTACGCCTGCTGGAAGGGGACGAACTCAAGCCGGGAGTCTCTACCTGGGCGCAACTGACGCTTGACAGGCCGGTAGCGGCCATAAAAGGCGACCGCTACATCATCCGCTCTCCCATGGAAACGCTGGGCGGCGGCGGGATTATCGATACCCAGGCCAGAAGACTGCGGCGCTTTCGCCCCGAGGTTATCCGGAATCTGACGGCGAGGGAAGGGGGCACCGCCGAAGAGGCGATTATGGCGCTGCTGGAGACGAAGCAGCCCCTGGAACTCTCCGCCCTGGTAGCGCAGGGCAATCTTCCGGCCGATGAAGCAGGGTCGGCTATAGAGTCGCTTATCCGAGAGGGAAGCCTGGTCGCCATTGGCCAAGGCAAGCAGAGGTCACTGCTAACGGCGTCAGGCTGGGAGCAACTGGCCGGTAAAGCGACGGCGGTGCTGGCGGAATACCATCGCCGGTTCCCGGCCCGTACCGGCATGCCCAAAGTGGAACTGACGAGTCGATTGAAGCTGGGCAGCTATGTCGCGGCGGCGCTGGCGAACCTTATCAGCCGGGGCGAGCTGGTCGAAGAAGGCGGTTATCTTCGCCTGCCTTCCCACAGCGTGAAGCTGACCCCGGCACAGCAGGCGAAAATCGACATTTTCCTGAAATCCCTGGCGGACAACCCTTACGCGCCCCCCAGCGAGCTTATACCTGAGCCCGACCTGTTAACCATGCTCATCGAGCAGGGCAGAGCGGTGAAAGTCAGCGATAGCGTCGTTTTCTCGAAGGCAGCCTACGACGAGATGCTGGCTAAAATTACGGCACAGATTAAAGCCAACGGCAAGGTGAGCCTCGGCGGGGTGAGGGATATGTTCGGGGCGAGCCGCAAGTACGCCCAGGCATTGTTGGAGTACCTGGACAGGGAGAAAATAACCCGGCGCGTCGGCGACGATAGAGTGCTGTATTAAGCTTATTTAGTTCGCCACCCCACCCCCCTCGTTGTTATCTATTCCCACCCAAACCGCCCTCGCATCATTCTCGGCTTAGCCCGTGGAATAAATCTCCCTCTTATCCCTCTTTACGAAAGAGGGACGTCAATACCCCAAAAGGGGTGTCTAAGAGGGGTGAAACCCCTCTTTCCTTATAATTTCCCCCTTCCCTTCATCAAATTCCTAAGGGAAGGGGGACACAGGGGGATAGGTTCACTAAAAAACACAGGGGGTGAGGTTTAAACAGCGAAGCAGCCGGAGATTAGTCAGACCTTGTTTACTGACGGCTTTTTCCCATCCTTTAGCGTAAGCGCCCCCGTGGGGCATACCTCGACGCATCTGGTACAGTCCAGGCACCTGTCCCTGCCTATCGGCTCATCGGCGAAGGTAGTCATCACTCTATCGAAGCCCCGGTGCGCGAACCCGAAGACGCCCGATTGGATATCGTGGCGGCATGCCCAGATGCAGCGTCCGCAGAGAACGCACTTGTTCGGGTCGTAGGTAAAAAGCGGGTTGCTGTCGTCCACGGGCAGGTCTCTCAGCAGCAGCCGGAACCGCTTCGTTTTCAGGCTGACTTTCAGGTGGCGCGCGATTTTCTGGAGCTCGCAGGCGCCGTTGGCCGGGCAGTGGGCGCAGTCAAGGGCGTGCGACGCCATCAGCAGCTCGAAGCCTGTTCGCGCCAGCGCCAGCGCCTTTTCGCCCCTGGTGTTCACCACCATGCCGTCGGTCACGTCCACGGTGCAGGCGGTGACCGGCTTACTGACGCCTTCTATCTCCACGAAGCACAGGCGGCAGGAGGCGCTCGGCTCCGGTTTATCCCTGATAGCGCACAGGTTGGGAATATAGATATCGTTCTCCAGCGCCACCCAGAGCAGCTTCTCGCCGGCGCGGGCGGTTATCTTTTTCCCGTCGATGGTCAGCGTTACGTTCTTCATTTGGCGGGCACCTCGCTCGGCGGCGATAGCTTGATGATAGCGTTGTATTGCGGCGGACATGAGGTCAGGCAGGTGCCGCACTTGACGCACTTCTCCTGGTCGATTACCTTGATTCGCTTCTTGTTGGGGCTGATTGCCTCTACGGTGCAGGTGCCGACGCACGCGTCGCAGGAGCGCTCGCACTTGTCGGGGAGGATGTAGTAAGCGATGAGGTGCAGGCACATCAGGGCCGGGCACCTGCCCAGCTTGATATGCTCTTCGTATTCGTCGCGGAAGTAGCGCAGGGTGGTCAGTATCGGGTTGGGGGCCGTCTGGCCCAGGCCGCATAGCGACCCCGCCTTAACTTCTTTCGCCAGTTGCTCCAGTGTATCCAGGTCTTCCATCGTGCCTTTACCCTGAGTAAAGTCGGTCAGTACTTCCAGCATCTGCCGGGTGCCCAGCCGGCAAAAAGTGCACTTGCCGCAGGACTCCCGCTGGGTGAACTCCAGGAAGTAGCGGGCAATTTCCACCATGCAGTCGTCCTCGTCGAGGACGACCATACCGCCGGAGCCCATCATGGCACCGGCCTCTTGAAGGGAGTCGAAATCGACCGATAAATCGAGGGCCGACTCGGGCAGGCAGCCGCCGGAAGGGCCGCCTATCTGGACGGCCTTGAATTTCTTACCTTTGGGGATACCGCTGCCGACCTCGAAGATAATCTGGCGCAGGGTGGTGCCCATGGGCACCTCGACCAGACCGGTATTAACTATCTTGCCCGCCAGGGCGAAGACGGCCGTGCCCGGGCTGTTTTTAATGCCGATTCTCTTAAACCAGCCGGCGCCCCGGCCGATGATATGGCGTACGAAGGCCAACGTCTTGACGTTATTAACGACGGTCGGTTTGCCGAGAAGTCCCCGAGCGGTAGGATAGGGTGGACGGTGGTTGGGCATACCAGCCCGACCCTCCAGTGAGGCGATAAGGGCGGTTTCTTCTCCGCAGACAAAAGCCCCGGAGCCGTGAAACAGACCGATATCGAAGCTGAAATCGCTGCCCAGTATGTTTGTGCCGGTCAGCTTAAGCTTTTTCGCCTGTTTCAAGGCTATTTCTAGCCTTTCTACCGCCAGCGGGTATTCGGCGCGGACGTAGATATATCCGTAGCGGGCGCCGACCGCATAGCCGGCGATAACCATGCCCTCGATGACCGAGTGAGGGTCGCTCTCCAGTATGGAGCGGTCCATGAAAGCTCCAGGGTCACCCTCGTCGGCGTTGCAGATGATATACTTCGGCCGACCTCTGGCCTCCCGAGCGTACCGCCACTTCCGGCCGGCCGGGAAGCCTGCCCCACCCCTTCCTCTCAGCCCCGACCTTTCTACCTCTACCACGACATCTTCCGGTTTCGTTTCGAGGGCCTTAACCAGGGCGGCGTAGCCGCCGCCGGCGATATAGTGCTCAATATCGGTGGGGTCGATGTGTCCGCAATTTTTCAGGATAATTTTCTGCTCGTGCTGCGCCCGGGGAAAGTCCTCAAAGCTGGGGAGAAAGTCGTTGGGTTCCAGGGCGCCGAGGACGGACTCGGGGCAGGGATTATCCCCGAGGATAAACTCCCTGACCAGCCTCTCGGCGATAACCGGGTTGACGTAGCCGTAGCATACGGGCGGATAGCCCGGCTTGCTGATAATGACGATGGGTTCGGCGTAGCAGTGCCCCATGCAGCCGACCTCCATTACCGGGCAGTCGAGGTTACGCTTCTTGACCTCTTCTCGGAAGGCTTGAAGTACTTCTAGAGCGCCGGCGGCGCGACCGCAGGTAGCCGCGCCGACCATGATAACGGGCCTGCCCTCTCCCAGCTCCCGCCAGTGTGATTCGGCGCGCTCCTTTATCTCCTGAAAGGCAGCGGCTATCGCTGTCCTGTTAGCCGTTTTCAATCTTCTCTTTATCCCCGGTTTTACGCTCCTGTTCGAAGGCCAGCAGGATGCCGTCGACCCTGGTGGGTTCCACCCTGCCCTCCGGCTTTTCATCGACTACCGTGACCGGTGCCATGGTGCAGCAGCCGACGCAGGCCACGGTATCCAGGTCGAACTCACGGTCGGCGGTAGTTTCACGCGGATTGATGCCCAGTCTTCGTTTCCAGGCGTCCAGGGTGATGTAACCGCCCTTCATATGGCAGGCGGTGCCCAGACAGACCTTTATAGAATGCTTTCCCGGTGGGTTAAGCCGGAATTGATTGTAGAACGTGACCACGCCGTACACATCAATCGTAGGTATGTTCATGTATTCGGCGATTTCGCTCATGGCCTCGCGCGGCAGGTAGCCCAGCTGACTCTGTACCTTCTGTAATATGGGAATCAGGTTCAGCCTCTTCCTGCCGAACCCCTTTAATATGCGCTTTGTCTCTGTTTTGTTCTGCTCTTGTTCCTCGCTGGGGGTATCTTGTTTTTTCGCGGTCATGCCGGTCACAATCTAGTTTGCGTTTTACCTATTTTAATTCTGACGAAGCTGGCTGCGTTTGTCAAGAATAACGACCTTAATTAATGTAATCCCCACCCCCCTTCGGTATCTTTTCCCACCCAAACCACCCTCGTAACATCTCAGGTTTATCCCACAAGTTCAACCGCCGCCCCACCTGAAACTCGAATATTAACACACTGTTTATTTGCCGTATACGTATCTTTACACCTTTTTTACGGTTGGCAGGATAGACTGCGGGTATTGATAAGCCGGGGGATATCCGGATGCAACTCAATATTATGAAGAGACTATCCCTGGACCTGCTGAGGGTCCTGGTGATAGCCGCATTGTTTTTGTTATATTCGGGTGCGGGTATTGCCCAAGCCGATGACACCTGGACGCAGACCGGTCAGGCGGAATTCGAGTCCGGGACGCTTTTCCAGGTCGATACCGCCAGCAGTCCCGGTGACGTGAAGCTGGCCAGGGCGGGCGGCAGCAACCATGCCTATGCCCTGCGCGGTAGAAATTCCAGGAGCTTCTGGCGATATGACGCCTCCACCGATTTGTGGTCGTACCTGGCGCAGGTGCCCGGTAACGTGAAATGGGGCGGCGCTCTGGCTTACGACGGCGGCGACTACATCTACGCTTTTCAGGGTAACTCCAGCAGCTTCTGGCGTTACGATATTGCGGCCTATTCCTGGGCGACTCTGGCCAGCCTGCCCGGCATGGTAAAAGAAGGCGGGGCCATTACTTATAGCAACGGGTATATCTACGCTTTACAGGGTCATAACACCAAAAACTTCTGGCGTTATGACATCTCCGCAAACTCCTGGGCACCGATGCCCAGTACCGATGATTACATTAAAGAGGGCGGCGCCCTCACCAGCGACGGAGGCAACTATATCTATGCTTTCCAGTGCGTCAGCACGGCGATTTTCTGGCGCTACGATATTGCGGCCAACACATGGACATTAATGGCCGATACACCCGACGAAGTGGGGTACGGGGCGGCTCTGACTTATGACGGCAGTAATTATATTTATGCATTTCGCGGTAAATACAAGCGGGACTTCTGGAGGTACGACATATCCGCCAACTCCTGGACGTCGAAGGCGCCTGCGCCGGATTCTGTCGAGTGGGGCGGCGCTCTTACCTGTGACGGCGGCAGTTATGTCTATGCCCTCCGCGGCCGATGTACCTGGGATTTCTGGCGGTATGACGTTGCGGCCAACTCCTGGACCTGGCAGAAACACGCGCCTTCTTCGGTGGCCTATGGCGGCGCGCTGACATCAGGAAGAGTGCCCTATCAGAGCTCCGGCACGCTGACCTCATCGGCGCATGATGCAGGCGGTGCAGTCGATTTCGGCACCGTCTCGTGGACGGTGACCGCTCCCGCCGGCACCTCCGTGAAATTCCAGATTGCTACCAATAACGATAATGCGACCTGGAACTTCGCGGGACCCGACGGCGCTCCGTGGACTTATTATACTTCGAGCCAGTCTATATGGTCGGGCCACGACGGCGACCGCTACATCAAGTACAAAGCCTATCTCGATACTACGGACACCTGTAAGACCCCTGTCCTGCATGATATAAGCATCACCTGCACCCCGCAAATCGGAATGCCGGCGGCCACCACCGCCAATGCCACCCTGGTCGAGGAAACAACGGCTACCCTTCACGGCACCGTTACCAACGATGGCGGCGAGCCCTGCCAGTACCGTTTTGAGTACGGCACGGTACCCGGTAGTTACACTAACGATACGGGTTGGACCGGCAGCAAGACCACCGGGCAGTCCTTCAGCGCTGATACCACCGGCCTCACCGAGGGTACGAAATACTACTTCCGGGCGCAGGTGAAAAACACCGCCGGTACGCACAGCGGCTCAGAACTCAGCTTGCTGACAAAACCCAATCCGCCGGATGACACCACCATTGAGCCGGAATCCGTCGGCGATACTCAAGTCACCCTTTCCTGGAACAAAGGTGAAGGCGCCTGGAAGACGATGGTACGCCGTAAAACCGGAGATTTCCCCGTGGACAGGGACGACGGCGTTCTTGTCTATTTTGACACTGGCACCAGTTTTATGGATACCGGACTGACGCCGGGGACAACCTATTACTACCGCGCCTGGTCCTATGTCAGCGGCAGCGAGCAATGGTCGGATTGGTCTCAGGATACTATCGTTACCACCTCCGGCAACCCGCCGGATTCACCGGTTGCGGTAGGGGGAACGGTTTTCAGCGTCAACAAGGCGCAGGTCCTGACCCCCTGGCTCTGCCTTTTACTAGTGATTTCTCTGGCTACGGGCAGTATCACCGTCAGGTTAAGAAGAAGGATAAAGTAGCTCAATACTACCCCTGGCCCCTCTCCCCGAATATTCCGGTGCCGATTCTGACGATATTGGCGCCCTCTTCCAGGGCGATTCGGTAAGAGTCCGTCATTCCCATCGAGAGGTATTTCATCTCGACATGCGGAATATTTTCTGATTTGATACGGTCGAATAATTTTTTCGTCTCGATGAAACAGGGTCTGGAGTCTTCGGGATGGCCGCCCGTCGGCCCCATGGTCATCAACCCCATGATGCGGATATTTTTACACTCTGCAATCTCGCCGATTAACCGCCCGGCGTCTTCCGGGTACACACCCGATTTTTGCTCTTCACGTCCGCTGTTTATCTCGATAAGTACCGGCATGGTCTTGCCGGCCGGCGCGCACCTTTTATCGATTTCCGCGGCGATTTCGATAGAGTCGACCGTCTCTATCAAATCGAAAATTTCAACCGCTTTTTTTACCTTGTTTCTCTGGAGGTGTCCGATGAAATGCCACACGGCTCTTTTGCCGACAACCTCCCATGCTTTTACCGCTTCCTGGATGTAATTCTCACCGATAATCTTTACCCCACCCGCCACGGCTTCCAGAATCTCCCGGGGTTCTCTCGCCTTGGCAGCGGCGGCCAGCTGGACTCCGGCGGGTAGTTCATCCAGTATTCGCCTCACATTCTGTTTAATCGTCACCGGGGGACCCATTTTTCACTGGCCTGCTTTTTCTTTTTCAGCTTCTTCTGCTGCCTGCTGTACCTGTTGCTGAAGCTGCTCCTCCTGCCACTTGTTGTATTCATCCGACCATTTCTGGAGGCCTTCCTGCAATTGCTCGTAATACTCCTCCTGTGCTTTCCTTCTCGCCTCCTGCAATTGCTTGTAAGCTTCCAGCTGTTGCTCGTACTGTTTTTGCTCCGTACTCTTCCCTCCGAATAAATCGCAGGCCGAGAAAACCGGCAGCGATGCCAGCAGGATAGCAAGCAGTATAACGTACCGCTTTTTCATCGTTAACCTCCCGTCGGGCTGTCTTACCTCTACGCATATTTTACTTTATTGGTGGCAACCGATACAAAATTTACCGGGCGGCGCGTTTGCTGCCACTGTAAAACGCCCGACGGAGGTATTTTAAAGGAGAACTGAAGAGTCCACTTCCCAAGAGGGTATGCAGTGAGGGTATGCGGGGGGATGAGGTAAAGAGATTGATTGCGTACAGAAATAAGTTATCAGGCCATAAATGAATTCATCATGAATTAACGATGGTAAGGTTGAATAAAAGCCCGGTACTGTGCCGGCAAGTAACCGGTGGAATCACGATTATTTTACGGCGGCTAACTGCTTTTTCTTTTTTTCTTCAGGCTTGGGGAAATCCTTTTTGACGGTGAAGGACATGGAGTAGAGCTTGGCGGCATCGGTGAATTTCCTTTGAGCGGCCAGTTCTTCCTGTGCGGTAATGCGTATCACGCGTATATCAGCCAGCACCTTCTGTATCTCTTCGCTGGCCTGACGAATCAGCTCTTCAATTTCTCTCTGCGTGGCAAGTCGGGCATGGAGCACAAGCTGTTGGGCCTCGCTGCGCGCTTTCCTGGCCGTTTCCTGCTGGTATTTCCGGGCATCGGCCATGACTTTTCTGGCCAGCTCCAGTTCGTGCTCGGCGCTGAGCCTTATCCGCTGAACCGCCGCGGCGGCTTCCTTAAGGCTGGAGAGGTCGTCCTTTATAGAACTACCGGCTGATGAAACAGGTGCCGATAGTTTTTTCACCTGCCCTCTGGTATCGGTTCGGGACGGAGCATGTGTAAGATTTACTTTCTGGTCGTTGCCTTTATGTATTACAAATTTTTTCATTTATCAGTTCTTTCCCGTGTATTAACTCACTCGATGGCTTCTAAAGACCGGCGTATTTCGCCCGGAGTACTTGACCGGAACAACGTGTAATCAGTACCCGTTTAGATAGTACATCCTTGCATAATAAAGACGGAGATGGTTATCACCTATTATCTATAGGTGTCATCCCTTATCTTTTTCGGGTCGGTCCGGAGCAGCTACGGCAGGAAGACGAACTATGATACAATTAAATCGATTTATTTTACAGAGAGGCTGGTAATTGAATATGGCAGAATACGTGGGTTATGTGGCCGGTTTGTTGGTAACCTTCGCTCTGGTGCCGCAGATAATACGCGTTTATAAGCTGAAAAGCGCCCGCGAAATAAGTCTTATCTTTAATACAGCGATGCTGCTGGGGCTCATCCTCTGGCTGGTGTACGGTATTCTGCTCGGACTGGTTCCGATAATAATCTGGAATATCATCGGGGGAATGCTCGCCTCTTTGCTGCTGATTGCCAAGCTGAAATACGGACGATGATATCTTCTCCCACCAATGCCGCCCTCGCAGCATCTACGACTTATCCCGTAAGAATATCCACCTTCAAAAAAATCCCCTGAAACTATTGACAAATCCACTGTAATGGCGTATGTTAGATATATATAACGTTAGAAATATCTAACATCAGGGGTAAAATAAAAATGAAAAAGCTCTTATGGACTATTTTCATCGGGACGCTGGTAGCAATCGTGGTGCTCATCGCCGGGGAGCAGTACTATGTCGCCGTGGCCCTTATCGCGGGCACCATCGTTATGATGCACCGCGAAATCTGGTCGCTGGTAAGAAAGAGAAAACTGCCGCCGGTAGACGAGAGGGTAAAGGAAAATACAGGAAAAGCTATACGCAACGGTTTCATCTATTTCGCGGCGGCTACTGCCCTATTGATGCTGCCGTTTACGGAAATCATCACGAAAAACGTGCAGACTGTTCACGTTCTGGCCGGTCTGTTCCTCTCGGCCGGGCTGGTCTACCTGCTGTCTTACCTCTATTACGACCGCGCCCAGCCTAAAATGGACGAGAAGCCTTTGAAGCTGCTGAAGACGTTCCTGCTGATAAGCGGGCTATCAGTCGGCACTTTTATCGTCAGCGTCTTCCTGCATAATGCTTTGAGTGCCCTTTTCGGCGTTGAAGAGCCGGTATTCTTTATTATCGCCGTGATACTCTCACCCCTGGTGCTGGCAGCGGGGATTATCGGCAGCCTGGTGATTTTAATCATAGGGCTGTCCCGCAGGTCCCTATAAATTTTTTAATCATATCATAGAAAATACTTATTAATTACGATGAAAACCAGAATCAAGGAATACCGGACGAAACAAAATCTGACGCAGGAAAAGCTGGCCGAGATAGTAGGCGTCAGGCGCGAGACTATCATCTTCCTGGAGCAGGGGAAATATAATCCCTCGCTGAGACTGGCTTACGGCGTAGCCCGCGCCCTGCGGACTACTATTGAAGAGATATTTATTCTCGAAGACTGAATAGTGCCACTTTACATGATGTATCACCAGTACCATATTCCCAGAAAAAAGTCACCGTAACCCATTGACCAAATGCTATAAATGAGTTACACTGGTGGTATGTTCAATCCTTTGGTGGCAGCGGATGAAATGACGTTCATCTTTACTGCCTGCCCGCGTTGCGGGCAGGCGTTGAGTACTGCTTTTCAACCAAAGGCATAAATGTAATAGCCTGCCGATTTACTCTATTTTCTTTTTTGGTTTTAATGTATAGTATAATAGCACATACGCTTAAGCATATCGGCGGGGACCAGAAATAGCCTTTCTCAAAATCGGTGAGGAAGCGGATGGAGGCAGAAATGACTGCTAAGTTCAAAAAACAGCATGAGCAACTGGAAACCGAGCACAAACGACTGACCGAGGAACTGGTGCAGTTACAAACGAGCGCGTCTTCATCCGAGGAACGGCGGGAAGGCAGTCCCTTCGGCAAACGTGAAGAGGAAGCCACCGAGACCATGGAGCTGGAGAAGCGGCTCGTCCTGGAGAATCGTATCCGGCAGGAGCTTGCCGGGGTAGAGCACGCTCTGGATAAATTCGAGAAAGGCACCTACGGATTGTGCGATAATTGCGGTAAGCCCATCGCCCCCGAGCGTCTGGAAGCGCTGCCGCAGGCATCATTATGTATGGACTGTAAGGCGCTGCTGGCGAAGAATGCAAAAGGAACACCGCCCCCGAGATAACTGGCGGGACGTAGTCTTCGGTAGCGTCGTCCTGCTCGTGGTTCTTGCCGACCAGCTCAGCAAGGCATGGATTAGAGCCAATCTTGCTTTCGGGCAGTCAATCAGCGATACAGGGTTCTTTCGCATTATCCACGTCCACAACACGGGCGCTGCCTTCGGCATTTTCAAGGACCATTCCTTTACATTGACGATTGTCGACATCGTCGGCATCGTTGTCATCATAATCATCGTCTTTCTACTGCGGAGTCGCTGGTCTTTTTACGACAGTATGCTGGCGCGGACGGGCGTGGGCCTGATTATGGGCGGGACGATAGGCAACCTGATCGACCGCCTGCGCATCGGCCATGTTACCGATTTTCTTGACTTTAAAGTCTGGCCGGTGTTTAATATCGCCGACGCTTCGTCGGTCGTTGGTACTATCATTATTGTCTACTGCCTCATTTTCCTGACTAAAACAGCCGTAAATCAGGAATGACCGTTCAATATAGTTATGCAGTCGATTCTCCGGGGAGCCGCCTGGACAAATTCGTCGGGGAGAAATGCCCGGAGCTTTCCCGCACCCATGCCCAGAAACTCATCGCCGACGGCCTAGTGACGGTGAACGGCCACCCGGCAAAATCGAGCCTCAAGCTGGATGCCGGCGACCGGGTAGATATAAGCATACCTGCTGAGTCGCCCGGCCACCTAACTCCCGAAGACATACCCCTGAGTATCATTTACGAAGACGCCGACCTTCTGGTGGTGGACAAGCCGGCCGGACTGGCGGTGCATCCCGCCCCCGGCCACCCGGTGCATACCCTGGTTAATGCCGTCCTGAACTACCTGCCCGGGCTGGAAGAAAACGGCGATTCTCTCCGACCCGGCATCGTGCACCGGCTGGATAAAGACACCTCCGGCCTGCTGCTGGTAGCGAAAAACCGCGTGGCGCAGGCCAATCTATCGGAGCAGTTCAAGTCGCGTTCCGTAGTCAAGTCTTACCTGGCGCTGGTGAGGGGGAAACTGACCCCGGAAAGCGGCATCATCGAGGCAGCCATAGGCCGCGACCCCCGGAAGCGGCAGCGCATGGCGGTGGTCTCGCGGGGTCGGGAGGCGCGCACGGATTACCGGGTCGTCAAATATATCGGCAACCATACGCTGCTGGAGGTAAAGCCGGAGACGGGACGCACCCACCAGATAAGGGTGCACCTGGCGGCTATCGGCTTCCCGGTGGTGGGGGATGCCACCTACGGAGTGAAGTCCGCGCATCTTACGCGGCAGTTCCTGCACGCCGCGAAGCTCGGCTTCCATCTGCCGTCGACGGGCGAGTACGTGGAGTTCGAGTCCCCCCTCGCCCCCGATTTACAGCAGGCGCTTAAAGAGATAGGATGAGGATTGCGTAGGGGTGGTAGAATGAGGAAGTATAGGTGAGGAAAATTGAGAAAAAAGAAAAAGCAACCTGTTAATGAGATACCTGTATTTTCACTCCATGATTTAGATGATGGATTTGTGAATATAATATCTGAATTCATTTGGAGTGAAAGTTTTAAGTACGCCGATATCAATGAGTTTGGAAGTAAATTGCAACAGGCTTTACGCTATTACGATTTTTTATTGATTATTCTCGTTCGATATAAGGAAATTAATGATAAATTCCTTTCTCTTCAGGAAGAGAAAAGGAAGCTGTTGCCCGCTAAGAGTGGTGTCACTCGTATGACACCTATGGATGGGCGCTTACTGGCAGAATCTGGGCGTTTAACGACTATTTTACATTTGGAGATTGAGAGTTTCTACCAATTTGCCAAGGTATTGCTTGATAATATGGCTCGATTCTTATATGTGTATTTTGGACAACATTTTGGAAAAGAGAAACGAATAAGTCTGAAATCACACGATAACTTGGAGAAGCATCATGAGATATATTTAAAGACTAAAGGATTAGTCATCCCTGAAGGTTTCTCTGAAAGTGTAACCCTTTTAAAAAATAGCATTTGCGACTATAGGGATGATGAAATATCTCATGAAATGACTCTGAGAAGAACAAGAGGTACTGCGTGGGGTTCTTCGAGAGCCACTAGAATCGTGGGTGGGATAATTAACCCGCGGTTAGGTGATAAGACATCTGTGACTGAAGAGTTACCTCAACTCATGGAAGCTATTAATATATATATTAAGCGAGTCATTGAGCTGATTGAGTCTAATAGAGACAAATCAAGGCTAAAATTGAAAGACAAAGTTAACCAAGAATGAATTGAACGATTTGACACGAAATATTTGAATCAACCACGATTATACTTAACCAAAGCGGGAATCCAGCCCCCCTAGTTGTTATCTATTCCCACCCAAACCACCCTCGGCTCATTCGTGGCTTAGCCCGCAGGATACCCCCACCCACCAAAAGGTGAGTGTACAGCCTCCTCTTAGCAGGCTCGCCGTCTTTTAGGATTTTCTAAACAAGTTAAAAATACTTTTTTAGGATATCTTTCCTGTATCTCATCTTCAATTCGTTTCAAAGCTGGCTTGGCTATATGACCATATATTACTATGTTGACACAATAGGGATGTTTTGTATAAGCTTGCACTTGCCCAATTAACCTATCAACTTCGTCTATTGTTGGAGCCAGTTTTCCTTCTATTAAAAAATTACCAACTTTCGCATCTACTCTTCTGCCATCGCTTAATCTAAATTGGTAAGTTGCATCATGACCCTGTACTTTCAATATACTAACGAGTTCCTTATTTGCTTCCTCTTCATCTGTATATGTTTTTGCAGTATCATCCATTGCTTCCAAAGCTTTTTTAAGGATATCTCCGATTTCACTTTTTAACTTTCTTCTTTTTAAATATTTCCTAGTTACCCATAAAATTACTAATATAAGGACTACTGTAATAATAATTCCAATATATATACCATAATTTTGTATTAGATATATTAATGCCCAAATTACTAAGACCGAGATAATTGACCAGCCGATAAATTTATTCAACGCCCTTTGTTGTTTCTTGGTTAAAGTGCTTTTAGACTTTCTACTCATTGGCTCAACCCCTTTCCACTTCAGCTTAACTACGGACAGGAATCATTAACCATAATTATCAAGCCTAATATGGCACTATTATGAAAAGTTGTCAAGGTATTAGTTTATAAAAGGGGGCGCTTAAGAGGGGCGCAGCCCCTCTTTCTATTTATTCCCCCTCTCCTGTGAAACCTCGTCAGGAGAGGGGGAAAAAGGGGGTGAGGTCTATCAATCCCTTTTCTCCCCCAATTGTTTGCATCTCAAAATAAAACGTGGCAAAATTATAATAAAGGTATCACGATATATCGTATGCCCTCGCAGCTTTATTAAGGGGAAAGATTGATGAAGTATCGCAAGTTCGGCAAGCTCGACTGGGAAGTATCGGCGCTGGGATTCGGCGCCATGCGCCTGCCGGTAATCAATGAAGAACAGGCGAAAATCGACGAACCGGAAGCTATAAAGATGATTCGCTACGCCGCCGACCACGGCGTCAACTATATCGATACCGCCTACATGTACCACATGGGCCAGAGCGAGGTGGTGGTGGGCAAAGCCCTCAAGGACGGCTACCGCGAGAAGATGAAGGTGGCTACCAAGCTGCCCGCCCGCATGATAGAGAAGGCCGAGGACTTCGACCGTATTCTCGACGAGCAGATTAAAAAACTCGATGTCGGCATGATAGATTTCTACCTCCTGCACGGACTGAACAAAGAGGGCTGGGAAAAGGTGCGGGATTTCGGCGTGCTGAAGTGGGCCGAGGAGCAGATGGCCAAAGGGCGTATCGGCCGGCTGGGGTTTTCTTTCCACGACGAGTTCGCGGTCTTCAAAGAAATTATCGACGCTTACGATAACTGGGTCCTCTCGCAGGTACAGTACAACTATATGGACGTTAACGAGCAGGCGGGCCGCCGCGGCGTCGAGTATGCCGCCGGCAAGGGAATCACCGTCGTCGTTATGGAACCCCTCCGCGGGGGCAAGCTCAGCAAGGAGCCGCCGGAGCCGGTGGCTAAAGTGTGGGCGAGTGCGCCGCAGCAGCTCAAGGCCGTCGAGTGGGCCTGGCGCTGGATATGGAATCAGCCGGAAATATCGGTCGCCCTCAGCGGCATGAGTACCATGGCGCAGGTCGTGGAAAACGTAAAATTGGCCGACCGCTACGGCGCGGGCAATCTTTCCGCCGCAGAGCTTAAATTATACGATAAAGTCCGCGAGGCCTATAACAGCCTGAGTCCCGTCCCGTGCACCAACTGCCGCTACTGCATGCCCTGTCCCAACAATGTGGAAATCCCCAGAATCTTTCAGTTATACAACGATGCCGTCATGTACGACGACCTTCGGACGGGGCAGTTCATGTATAACGGCCCCTTCGGCTTCCAGCCGGACCAGCGCGCCGATAGCTGCATCGAGTGCGGGGAATGCCTGGAGAAATGTCCCCAGAAAATAGACATCCCGGACTGGCTAAAGAAAGCCCACGAAGCCCTCTACCAGGAGATGCCTCCAGCCCCGCCATCTTAACCCGGCAGAATATACCGTCGTCCTGGAGGGGGAGGGAAAAAATAAATAAAATACCGGTAATAATAAATATCATTTTTTCTTGCATAACGGAAAAAACCGTGCTATAATGAGGCTGCCAAGAGTAGAATAGCAGTGGAGTAAAGTGGGTTTGATTCCCACTTTTTTAATTATTTGAAATGAATATGTACATCGGAGGTTCTCATCCGAAATGAAGAGCGATTTTTTGCTCGCCATAACACAGCTTTCGGCGGAGAAAAACCTGCCGAAAGACGTGGTGCTGACCGCCGTCGAGGCAGCACTGGTATCGGCCTATAAAAAGGACAACTTCGGCACCAATCAGAATGTCGCCGTTAAAATCAACCCGAACAGCGGCAAGGTCGAAGTATGGGCTGAAAAAGAGGTTGTGGAGAAAACCGACGACCCGCAGTATGAAATCTCGCTGAGAGAAGCCAGAATAATCAAAGAGGATGCCGAGATTGGCGAGACAATCATGGTGGAGTCCACGCCGGCCAACGCCGGACGCATCGCAGCACAAACCGCCAAGCAGGTTATCCTGCAGCGCCTCCACGAAGCGGAGCACAGCGCTATCTTCGAGGAGTACGCCGATAAAGAGGGCGAGGTTGTCAGCGGTGTCGTCCAGCGCTTCGAGTTAGGGCAGGTGCATATCGACCTGGGCAGGACCGAAGCCATAATGCCGACATCCGAGCAGGTGCGCACCGAGCGATATCGCATCGGGCAGCGCCTGAAGGTAGTCCTGTTACAGGTAGCCCGCACCGGCAAGGGACCCAAAGTAATCGTATCACGCTCTCATCCTGAACTGCTGCGTCGACTCTTCGAGCTGGAGGTCCCGGAAGTATATAACGGAACGGTGGAAATAAAGTCCATCGCCCGCGAAGCCGGCTTCAGAAGCAAGATAGCCGTCGCCGCCAAACAGGAAGGCATCGACCCGGTGGGTTGCTGCGTCGGCCTGCGTGGCATCAGGATACAGAACATCGTCAGCGAGCTGAGCGGTGAGAAAATAGACGTTGTTCAGTGGAACCCGGACACGGCCGCTTTTATTGCCAATTCCCTGAGTCCGGCGCACATCATCAGCGTGCAACTCAACCAGGATGAACAGTCGGCCAACGTTATCGTCCCTGATAAACAGTTATCTCTGGCCATCGGTAAAGAGGGCCAAAACGCCCGCCTCGCTGCCAAGCTTACCGGGTGGCGCATCGATATCAAGAGCGCTTCTATGGTCGAGGCTGAGAGGATTGAAGCCGCCAAGGCGGCACCCAAAGCAGTGGAAGAGGAAACAACCGAAGCAGGGGTCGAAGAGGCAGGCGAAGCTGTTAGTGAGGAGGCAGCCGTCGAAGAGCTACTGTCCGAGCTGACTGTCCCGGACGAAATGGCACCTGCCGAAGAACCCGCGGTGGAAGAAGCAGCCGAAGAAGAACCGCCCGAAGAAGAGGTGGTTTTAGCGCCGCCAATCGTCCTCGAACAGCCGGAAGAAGCTGGCAAACCTCAACTGAGATTCGCCGAAGATATTATGGCGCCCAGGCGAGCCAAGGTCAGTACCAAAACAACCAGAACAAAGAAGAAAAAGAAGGGCACTTACGCCAAGGATACCAGCGAGGACGGCGTAAAATCCAGAAAGGGCCGCCGGGACTTTGCGATTGTCGAGGAGGACGAGGAAGATTTCCAGTAACCATCCCGGTTTAAAGAAACAGGCACCCCAGCGGACCTGCGTAGGCTGCCGCCGGATAAAAGACAAGAGGGAACTGGTGCGCTTGGTGCGTACACACGGGGGTGACATCGAAATAGATGCCACCGGTAAAAAGGAGGGACGGGGCGCCTATATCTGCCCGGACCCGGAATGCTGGGAAAAGGCTTTAAAAGGTAAGCAGCTGGAACGTACTTTAAGGAGCAGTCTTACCGGAGATAAAAGAGAACAGCTTATGAGAAACGGAAAAGACCTGTTGAAGGAGTTACTAAGTGCCTAGAGCCAGCAAACAAGAGAATACGGTGGATGCGGCTGAGGGAAAAACCGGGGAAAAACCGGCCGCAACCAAGGTGCCTGTAATCGATATTCCACGCTTTATAAGCGTCAGGCAACTGGCCGACATGCTAAAGGTCGATTCCATCCTCGTTATCAAGCAATTGATGCGTAACGGCATCATGGCCAACATCAACCAGGTCATCGATTATGATACGGCCGCTGGCATCGTGTCCGGTTTTGGCTTTAAAGCGCACCTCAGGCCGCTGAAAGAGCAGCAGATGGCAACCGCCGCCGAGGAAAGCAAGAAGCTCAAGCGGCGCTACGGTAAAGAAGCCGAGAATTTACAGCCGCGCGCACCGATAGTGACGGTCATGGGGCATGTCGACCACGGTAAGACCAAATTGCTCGACGCCATCAGGCAGACCAACGTCGTGGACCAGGAAGCGGGAGGCATCACCCAGCATATCGGCGCTTACCAGGCAACCATAGACGAGAAGAAAATAACCTTCCTGGATACACCCGGGCATGAAGCCTTCACCGCCATGCGGGCACACGGAGCCAATATTACCGACGTCACCATTTTGGTGGTCGCCGCCGATGACGGCGTCATGCCGCAGACCATCGAGGCGATAAACCACGCCCGCGCCGCCGAAGTACCTATCGTCGTAGCCATCAATAAAATCGACAAAGACAATGCCAACCCGAACCTGGTGAAACAGCAACTGACCGAAGCCGGGCTGGTCATCGAGGAGTGGGGAGGCAATATACTATGCGTGGAAATCTCCGCTAAAGAGAAGCAGGGCATTAAAGAGCTGCTGGAAAGCGTCCTGCTCGTGACGGAAATGGAAGAGCTCAAGGCGAACCCGAACCAGCCCGCCGCCGGAGTGGTTATCGAAGCCAGGATGGACAAGAACCGGGGGCCGCTGGCAACGATACTGATACAAACGGGAACACTGAAAGAAGGCGATACGGTCGTCGTCGGTAATACCTGGGGCAGGGTAAGGTCCATGTTCAACGACGTGGGCAAGCGGATAAAGAAGGCGGAACCGTCGACGCCCGCCGAAGTGCTGGGATTAAGCGAAGTGCCGCAGGTCGGCGACACTTTAACGTCCGTAGCCGACGAACGCCATGCCCAGGCCCTGCTTGCCAGGAACAGGGCAGAAGCGGAGAAAAAAGCCGCCAAGGCAGGGCAGTCCATCAACCTCAATACGCTTTACGACCAGATAAGCGCCGGCAAAGTGAAAGAACTCAATGTCATTCTCAAGACAGACGTCCAGGGGAGTGTCGAACCTATCCGAACCTCGCTGGAGCAACTGGGAACGGACCAGGTAAAGGTCAGGATAATCCACAGCGGCGCCGGGAATATCACCGAAAGCGATGTCATGCTGGCCACGGCTTCCAACGGGCTCATCATCGGATTTAATGTCGGCACCGGAGAAGGCGTTAAGAGGCTGGCCTCCGCCAGCGGCGTGGATATCCGTCATTACAATATAATTTATGCCCTGACCGACGACGTGAGTAAAGCGCTGAAGGGCATGCTCGAACCTACCTACGTCGAGGTCATCGACGGGCATGCCGAGGTAAGGGCGGTTTTCTCGGCCACCAAGGGCGCCAAAGTTGCCGGCGTGTACGTCACCGACGGCAAGGTAACCCGTAATGTCTCCATCAGGGTGTTGAGAGATAAAGAGGTACTGGTCGAATCCACGGTTAACAGCCTGAAGCGGTTTAAAGATGATGCTAAAGAGGTGGCCGCCGGCTATGAGTGCGGGGTAGGCCTCAAGGATTTCAACGATTTTCAGGTCGGCGACACGCTGGAATTTTATAGAATGGAAAAGTCCGGGTAGCTATTTACAGCCGGGATTCAGGTCATGTCACATCGCATCGAACGGGTGAATACCCTCATTCGCCGGGAAATCAGCGAACTGATTCAGCACCAGCTGAGAGACCCGCGACTCAGTGAATTCGTCAGCGTAACCGAGGTCGATACTTCCTCGGACCTCAAATATGCCAAGGTCTTCGTCAGCTGCATCGGCGGACAGCAGGAGGAACAGAAGATACTGGGGGTATTGAACGCCGCCGCCGGTTTCCTGCGCTCCGAGCTGGCGAAAAGCATCAGGCTGCGTCGCACCCCGGAACTCAGCTTCCACTGGGACAACTCCATAGAGCACGGCGACCATATACTGCGCCTTATCGACCAGGCCAGCGCAGAATATAAGGACTGACCTTGGACGGCATACTCAACATCAATAAACCCGCGGGCAAGACCTCCTTCGGTATCGTGGCCATGGTGAAGCGTCTCAGCGGCGAGCGGCGCGCCGGGCACGCCGGAACGCTGGACCCGGACGCCACCGGAGTCCTGCCGGTCTGCCTGGGGCGGGGGACACGTATCGTAGAATTCCTCATGGATACCACCAAGGCCTACCGTGCCGAAATAGAACTGGGCATTGCTACCGATACCTACGACAGCAGCGGTCAGATTACCCGCAGAGGAGACCCTTCAAGAACCGGACGTGCCAAGATAGAGAAGACCCTCCAATCGTTTCGTGGCTCCATCCAGCAGACCCCACCGATGTACAGTGCCGTAAAGCACCGCGGGCAGCCGCTCTACAAGCTGGCGCGGGCTGGCATCGAGGTTGAGCGGAAGAGCCGGCCGGTGAAAATCCACCGGCTTGAAATAGTCGACTGGCAAACTCCGGTAGTCACTCTGGAAATAGAATGCAGCAAGGGCACTTACATCAGGTCGCTGGCGCATGACCTGGGTCAGGAACTCGGCTGCGGTGCCCATCTCAAGAACCTGATTCGCACGCGCTGCGGGGTGTTCAACATCGAGGACGCCGTCCCGATGTCACGGCTCGAAGATGCCTTCCGTAACGGCTACTGGGAACAGTACGTTTATCCCGTCGATATCGTGCTGCAGGACTACAACGCGGTGGTCGTGGACGATGCCGACGAGGAGGCCATCAAAAATGGGAGTCCGCTGGTCATGGAGCATGACACTGATAGCAGTCCCAAGCAGAAATACTGCCGCGCTTATGCACTGGACGGGCGCTTCCTGTGTATCCTGCAGTATGTGCCGGATAAGGGCATCTGGCAGCCCAGGAAGGTGATGTTGTAACCTCAAAGAGTGTATAGTAAACTCTTCCTGACAAGTTTGTTACGCAGTACAGGCTATACTCTAAAAAGGGTGAAGACCTATGAAGCTGGTTCGTGAAGATGAACACGGAGCTTACTCAGGAGTCTGTGCGGAGTTCCTTAAGGAGTTTGTACCCAGGGAAAGCAACCCCAACTTCGAGGTTTATGATTCACGGGATGGTCACCGTCGATTTATTGCGGTAAAGTCTTCCCGCCTACCTGACGACCAGGACTTGGCCGAAGGCAGATACGGAATCGATTTTAATAGAGCCAAGCCGGAATTGCAGGAAGCCCTTAATTACGAGACTGAACTTCCTTATGGTTATAAGTGGCTGGGCGATATTGCTTTCGCTGCTAACACCGAAGAAGAATATAAGAGAAAATCCTCAGCCTGGGAAAAATTTTACTCCTATATCTGGGGTTCTACACCAAAAACAATCTGGGTTGCCCCACACTCGGGCAATGTAACCAGGGCTCCCGATGCAATGTTACGTTATCCAAAACTCATGATTGACATGCACACTGCAGGGGTCGCGGCCCTGTGTGCGTTCAACGATAGAAGCAGGTCATCAAAAAGGCTTATGATTGTTATCCATGGTACCGGTCATCTTGGAGCGGTTCTTAATCTCGGGGATTTCGGTATAGTGGACGAAGAGAAAATGAACACAATCGCTAAAAAACTTGAGAGGAAATATCAACAAAAAGCCCAGATTCTGGCTAATGAATACAAACAGGATTTTTTTTCCAAGACGATGAAAATTCTTGAGCATATCAAAAATAAGAGAGGGACATTGAATCCTACGGAATTAAATCGTACTTCAAGGGACGACGGGTTTACCGTGAGTCTATATATAAAAGGATTAAGACTTTATGGACAGGAGATAAAAGAGTTTACCTATTCCGAGTTTAAAGAGGCGATTCAGAGTTTAAGCAAGATTGAAGTACCCGTTATATTGAACAATTATTTCTATACGGCGAGGAAAGTAGGTAAACTCCTCAGGCTATCCGAAAAGATAGAACGCGGGCTTATGCATTCTGCACTTAATATCGAGTGCGCGAAGCTGTATTTAACCAGGGAACCCGAGCTTGTATCAGATATAATACTGGATGTTAAAAAGGAGCTTTTCGACTAAAGATTAAGGCTTAAAATACATTTATGTATACCATATTTGGTTATAAGTCTTGACAGCCTGTGCCTAAAGGGGGTATAGTTCAAATCGGTGCTTTACAGAATACAGGTAATTTCTTAGACTCTGCGGCATCATCTATCGAGAAGGGGGAAACATCTTAACATGGGAAAAATAAACGTGGCAGTAATCGGCGTGGGTAACTGCGCCTCATCACTGATTCAGGGCGTTCACTACTATCAGAATGCCAAGGAAAACGAGTTCGTACCGGGGCTGATGCACGTCAACCTCGGCGGCTATCATATCAGCGACATCAATTTCGTGGCCGCCTTCGACGTCGACAAAAACAAGGTCGGCAAGGACCTGGCGGAGGCGATATATACCAAACCGAATAACACCTTCGAGTTCTGCAAGGTCCCTCCCCTGGGCGTGAAGGTGGAAAAGGGCATGACCCACGATGGCCTGGGCAAGTACCTCTCGCAGATAATCCAGAAAGCCCCCGGGCCGACGGCGGATATAGTCGGCATTCTAAAAGAAACCAAGACCGATGTCGTCATCAACTACCTGCCTGTGGGCAGCGAGGAAGCCACCAAATGGTACATAGAACAGATACTGACGGCCGGCTGCGGTCTCGTTAACTGCATCCCGGTTTTTATCGCCAAGGAGAAATACTGGCAGAAACGCTTTGCGGAAAAGGGGCTGCCGGTCATCGGCGACGATATAAAGTCGCAGGTAGGCGCCACCATCACCCACCGCCTGCTCGCCCGGCTTTTCATGGACCGGGGTGTGAAATTAGAACACACCTACCAGTTGAACTTCGGCGGCAATACCGACTTTCTCAATATGCTGGAACGGGAGAGGCTGGAATCCAAGAAAATATCAAAAACAACGTCGGTGACCTCCCAGTTGAACTACGAGATGAACCCCGATGACATCCACGTAGGCCCCAGCGATTACGTGCCCTGGCTCAAAGACCGCAAGTACTGCCATATCAAGATGGAGGGGCGCACCTTCGGCGACGTCCCGCTGACCATCGACATGAAGATGGAGGTTTGGGACAGCCCGAACTCGGCCGGGGTCGTTATCGACGCGCTGAGGTGCTGCAAGCTGGCCCTGGATAACGGACTCAAGGGAGAGCTGACGGCACCTTCGGCCTACTTCATGAAATCGCCGCCGATACAGTACACCGATGACGAGGCCCGCAAGATGGTAGAAGACTTTATCAAGGCCACTGCCCGTTCTGAAGCCACAGCTAAAAAACCACAAAAGCAGGAGGCCACCAAGTAACTACCGATGAAGATAGCACTGGTATCGCCCTATGACTTTGCTTATCCCGGTGGCGTGGTTAACCATATATCATGCCTGGAGCAGCAGTTCACCCGCCTGGGACACGACGTTAAAATCATTGCCCCGGCTTCGAAAGCGGTGTACACACTCGGCGATAGATTCATACATATAGGCACACCCCGTCCGATTCCGGTCAGCGGTTCCATAGCACGGGTAACGGTATCCGTACGCCTGGAATCCCAGGTAAAGGAGGTATTCGAACGGGAGAAATTCGATATCTGCCATCTCCACGAACCCCTGATGCCGACATTGTGCACCACCGTCCTCAGGTTGAAACACACGCCGATGGTCGGCACCTTTCATGCTTCCGGGGGTAAACCCTGGTACACCATGTTCTCACCCGTTATGAAGTGGTACCTCGACCGCTGGTTCCGCAAGCTCGACGGCCGTATTGCCGTTTCTAAAATAGCCCTGGACTACGTAAAGGCCTTTTTCCCCGCCGAGTACGCCGTCATACCCAACGGGATTGACACCCATCACTTCAACAACCACGCATCGGCGATAGAAAAATTCAAAGACGGCAAGCTGAACATTTTATTCGTGGGGCGGTTTGAGAAGCGGAAGGGATTTGATTACCTGCTGAATTCTTATAAGCTGGTAAAGCAGGAGATACCCGACTGCCGCCTGATTGCTGTGGGCCCCGGCGTGCGACTACGCAATAAGTACGAGAAGCGAGTCAGGAAGAACGGGCTGAATGACGTGGTTTTTACCGGCTACGCCCCTTACAGCGATTTGCCCAAGTACTACACGACGGCCGATGTCGTTTGCTTTCCGGCGACCGGACGAGAGAGTTTCGGCATCGTCCTGCTGGAAGCGATGTCCGTCGGCAAGCCGGTTATCGCCTCGGCCATAGACGGTTATTCCAGCGTACTAACCGACGGCGTCGAAGGAATCGCGGTACCGCCGATGGATTCAGTAAAACTGGCCGAAGCGATTCTTAAACTCGGGACCGACGAGAAGCTGCGAAAACAGATGGGAGACAGAGGCAAGCCCAAGGCAGTGCAGTACGACTGGTCAAATATCGCCAGGCAAGTGCTGGACTTCTACGGTGAAACACTCGACAGGATAAAGCGGGCAGAAGCAACCCCGATAGCAAACACTCCGCAGGTCGGTGTGGCTTCAGGAAAACACTGAGCAAATGCCGAAACTGGAAAAGACCCGTAAAAACATATCTAACTGCGTCACGCAACCCGTAGCCAGCCTCCTAGCCAAGACCCCATTAACTCCCAACGCCATAACCTGGCTGGGGTTCTGCGTGACCATAGGTGCGGCGGCACTGGTCGTTACGGAACACCTGCTGGCCGCCGGTATTGTCGTACTCGTGGCCGGATTTTTCGATATGCTGGACGGGGCCCTGGCGCGCGTTACCAATCGGGTCACCCGCTTCGGGGCTATTCTCGATTCTACGCTCGACCGCCTGTCCGAGGCGATATTGCTGCTGGCACTGCTGGCGGTATTCGCCGGAAACGGACAGGTCGCCGAAAGCATACTCGTCGGCGCAGCACTACTCGGCTCGCTGATGGTCAGCTATCTCCGCGCCAGGATGGAGGGGCTGGGTATCGAATGTAAAGCGGGGCTGTTTACCCGACCAGAAAGAGTAATTATCCTGGCACTGGGCCTGCTGCTGAGTCAGTTCGACTATGCGCTGGTCACCGCCCTGGCCGTTATCACTTTCTTCAGTTACATCACGGCGGGGCAGAGATTGTTTTATGCCTGGCGGCAGACGAAGGAATAAAAGTCTGAGATTTTTTTTCATGATGAACGTAAATATGATAGACATTTTGCGTCTACGGTAGTAGAATTACGCTGGATTTTTTTGCGGAACGGAGGATACCATGCCAGTCGTTGCAGTAATCGGTGCTCAATGGGGAGATGAAGGTAAAGGCAAGATTGTCGATATGCTGGCGAGTAAAGCCAGGTATGTAGTGCGTTTTTCCGGAGGCGATAACGCCGGCCATACCGTCGTTAATCCTCTGGGTGAATTCAAGCTGCGCCTTACGCCTTCCGGAATTTTCTACCCAGATACCATATCAATCATCGGCAACGGGGTCGTGATTAATCCCGCCGTGCTCCTCAGCGAAATGGAAGAGCTGAACTCACGCAAAGTGGATACTTCCCGACTTTATATCAGTGACCGGGCTCACCTGATAATGCCGTATCATATCCTGCTCGAAGGGCTGGAAGAGGACTCGCGCGGCGGCAAGGCTATCGGCACCACCCGCAAGGGCATCGGCCCGGCCTACGTGGATAAAGTGGCCAGAATCGGCATCCGGGCCGGCGACCTGCTGGACAAGGACATTCTGCGAGAAAGGTTGACCCTGGCACTCGATTATAAGAATCAAATAATCACCAAGGTATACGGCAAAGAGCCGCTGTCGTTCGGCGAGATTTACGAACAGTACTGCCAGTATGCCGACCGGCTTTCACCGCTTATCTGCGACACGACCGTCATGCTGGCCGCGGCGCTGGAACGCAACGAGCCAATTCTCCTCGAAGGGGCCCAGGGGGTGCTGCTCGACCCCGATTTCGGCACGTATCCCTACGGAACTTCTTCTTCGCCACTAGCCGGTAACGCCTGCCTGGGTTCGGGCCTCGGCCCCAACCAGTTGACCCATGTCCTGGGGGTATTCAAAGCCTTTCAAACGAGAGTCGGCGCCGGTCCGATGCCAACGGAACTCGATGATGAAACCGGCGACGCCATACGGGAATACGGCCAGGAATACGGAACCGTTACCCGGCGACCCCGCCGCTGCGGATGGTTCGATGTCGTAGCGGCGCGCCTGAGCTCGCGTATCAACGGCTTTACCAGCATCGCCATTACGCGCCTCGATGTCCTGGATAAAATGCCGCGATTGAAGATATGCACCGGCTACAAGATTAACGGAAAGACGGTCGATAACTTCCCGGCCAGCGCCGCTATCCTGGAGAAATGCAAGCCGGTTTATGAAGAGCTGACGGGATGGGAAAAGCCCACCGACAGCGTACGTATATTTTCAGAGCTGCCTACCAAGGCCCGGCGTTATATTAAGAGACTGGAGGAACTCATCGGCTGCCCGGTGAGTCTGATTTCGGTCGGTCAGAGGCGTGAGCAGACCATCGTCAGAAAGTCGATTTTCTAAAAAGTGGCAACAGTCAGACGGGCGACCGAGAAGGATATACCCCGCATCCTGGAGCTTTACCGCCAGTTGGCCTTTAGTCCCCCGCCTGAAGGTATACCTCCCCATACGCCGGAAGAGTACCGGCGGGTATTTAACGAGATGGCCACAACCCCCGGCTACGAGCTGCTGGTTGCCGAGGAAGACGGTGAAATATCCGGCTCAATGGTGATGGCGATACTTCCGGGGATGGCCCACGGGGTTTCACCGTTTGCCGTGGTGGAGTACGTGGTGGTGGATGAGAAAAGGCGTCGCAAAGGCATCGGCAAATTACTGATGGAATATGTGGCTGCACGGGCCAAAGAAGCCGGATGTTATAAGATTATGTTAACCAGTGACAAGCGGCGGGAGCCGGCCCACGAGTTTTATAAAGCGCTGGGCTTTGAAGCATCCGCGCACGGGTTCAAATTATATTTCAAAGACAGCGACGGCCTTTAATCCGTCCTGCACAACCTGATATTACCTTTACGTCATCCCCTGCATTTTCTGGGGAACCTATCCCCCCTTTATCCCCCCCAAACCGCAGGTGAATTGAGACCAGCAGCTAATTTTATCCGGAGAGGGGGCTCACGCCCCCTCTAGCTTCGCACTCCCCTATTGGGGTGGGGAAACGAAAATCCCCCTTAATCCCCCCTTCGGCAGGCTCAGGGCAGGCTCTTTTTCAAAGGGGGAACTTAATTCTCCCTCTTGTCCCTCCTTACGAAGGAGGGACGTCAATACCCGAAAAGGAGTGGGGTAAAATTACGGGACAAGCAGAGGATGATGCGAGGGCGGTTTGGGTGGGAAAAGATAACATTGAGGGGGTGAAGAAAACTACGCTTTTATGTCTATCTCGTATTTCTTTAAGGTCTCTACGATGGCAGCCCCTACCTTTTCATCGGGGGGGAGGAGGGGCAAACGCGGCGCGCCCACCCTCATGCCGATATGGTTGAGGGCGTACTTCACCGGGCCGGGGTTGGGCTGGATAAAGAGTGTCTTCACCAGCGGCACCAGGTGGCGGTGAATGACCGCGGCCTCTTTAACATTATTGTCCAGCACCAGCTCCATCATTCTCCTGACCTGCCTACCGACGAGGTGGGTGACCACGCCGATAACGCCGTAGCCGCCGAGAGTCATGATAGGAAAGGTATCGTTGTCATTACCGCTCCAGACGTTAAAGCCTTCGGCGGCGTTGTTGATTACCCGGGCGACGTGTTCCATGTCGCCGTTGGCTTCCTTGACCCCGACGATATTATCTAACTTACTCAAACGCACGATGGTTTCCGGCGTCATATTGACAATCACGCGCGAAGGGATATTGTACATGATGACGGGCAGGCTGGTGCTTCCGGCGATGGTCTTGAAGTGCTGGTAAATGCCTTCCTGGGTCGGCTTGTTATAATACGGGACAACCGACAGGCAGGCATCCACGCCGATTTTCTCCGCACCTCTGGTCGCTTCTACAGCCTCGGTGGTGCTGTTGCTGCCAGTGTAGGCGACAATAGTCCCCCTATCGCCCACCACCGATTTCACCTCGGTAAACAGGCGCAATTCTTCCTCCCAGGAAAGCGTCGGTGCTTCCCCGGTGGTTGCTGCTACCACGACGCCGTCACTCCCCGAATCAAGCAAAGCCGATGCCAGTTTTTTAGCCTGCTCGTAGTCGACTTCCCCGTTATCCTTGAATGGGGTCACCATGGCTGTTAAGAACCGTCCCAGCTTCTTCACCGTTACTGGCCTCCTTCCGGTTTTACCCGGTCACGCTTTATCATCTCTTCGGCAATCTGGATAGTATTAAGAGCCGCTCCCTTACGCAGGTTATCGGCAACAACCCACATGGCCAGTCCGTTGGGATGCGAGGCATCCTTCCGGATGCGGCCCACAAACACCTCGTCAGTTCCGTCCGCCGCCCACGGCTGCGGATAAAGGCTGATGGAGGTGTCATCCAGCACCCTCACCCCCGGAGCCCGCGAGAGGATTTGCACGCATTCCTCTACCGCCATCGGACGCGAAAACTCCACATTGACCGCCTCGCTGTGCCCCACCAGCACCGGCACGCGTACGCAGGTAGCCGATATAGCGATACTGTCGGCGTGCATTATCTTCCTGGTCTCTTCAACCATTTTTAGCTCTTCCTTGGTGTAGCCACTGTCCAGAAAAACATCGATTTCCGGCAGCACGTTAAAGGCTATCTGGTGCGGAAACACATGGGAAACGGTGGCCTCTCCCTCCAGTACCTGCCTGGCCTGTGTCTTCAGTTCTTCCAGCGCGGCAACGCCGCCGACGCCGGAGACCGCCTGGTAGGTATCGACCACGACACGTTTGATGGGGTTGACCCTGTGCAGCGGGTATAGAGCCACGACCAACTGAATGGTTGAGCAGTTGGGATTGGCGATGATTCCCTTATGCAGTTTTATATCGTCGACGTTGACCTCGGGCACTACCAGCGGCACGCCCCTTTCCATCCTCCAGGCCGAGCTGTTATCGACAACCACGGCCCCGGCCTTCGCGGCAATCGGCGAAAAATAACGGCTCTGGTCGGCACCAGCCGAAAACAGGGCGATTTCCACACCATCGAAAGATTCGGCTGTGGTCTCTTCGACCTCTATTTCGCGGTTACCGACCGGCAGCTTCCTGCCCGCCGAGCGGTCCGAAGCCATTAGGCGAATCGAAGCCATGGGAAATTTCCGCTGGAGCAGAATCTTGATAAACTCGTGTCCCACCAGCCCGGTAGCGCCGACGATAGCTACATGGTATTCTCTCACACTTCTCCTCACAAACCTAATATATTGTCCAGGCCGTAAATGAAACCCTTGCGTTTCATTACTTCTTTAACCGCCAGCAATACGCCGGGCATAAACGCCTCGCGGCTTATCTGGTCATGCCTTATCCGCAGCGTCTGGCCGTCCCCGCCCAAGATTACCTCCTGGTGCGCCATATAGCCGGGGAGGCGAACGCTGTGTATATTTACGCCTTCGACCGGCTTGCCGCGGCTGGGCGAGTCCTCTCCCGGCACCGCCGGCGGGAGGAAAGGCCTGCCTCTGGCATCGGCCATAACCCTGGCGGTCATCTGAGACGTGCCGGAAGGCGCATCCAGCTTGCGGTCGTGGTGCAGTTCTATAATCTCGGCATGGTCGAAATATTTCCCGGCAATTTTAGCCAGGTGCATCATAAGTACGGCGCCGAGGGCGAAATTAGGCGCCACCACGATGCCGACTTCATTGGCCTCGGCCAGCTTCTGCATCTCGTCAAGGTCAGCGGCGGTAAAGCCGGTAGTGCCGATGACCATGTTGACGCCGCGTTTTGCCGCCGTACGCACGGCCGGCAGGCTGGCCTTCGCGATACTGAAATCGACAATGACATCCGGCTGGCAGCTATCGATTATTGCGGTAAGGTCGGCCGAGAAAGGCACCGTGCCCGAGCCGTCCGGCAGAGCCAGCCGCTCCGCCGCGACTTTTACGTCAACAGCGCCCACCAGCTGCATTTCCGGGTTCTGGCAGACGGCTTTCACCACCTCCTGCCCCACCCTGCCCGACGCTCCATATACCACTACCTTGATACGTTCCATAATAGAACACCTCAATAAAGACTGGGGAGATATTAGCTGGGTTTATAAGGAGGGCGCGAAGGGCCGCGGTTCGGTCTTTGCTGGCGGTCGCCGCTGGAATAACGCGGCCGGTTATTACGAAAACCGCCGGAGCTACTTCTCCTGTCGGAGAAGCCCGATGAGCCGCCGCGTCTTTCCTGACGCGCACCTTCACGGGCGGCAGCCTGTTCCGTACCTTTCTCAAAGACGGCCCGCCGGGACAGGTTCACCCTGCCCAGGTTATCGATGGCGATTACCTTAACGGTAACTTCTTCGCCGATTTTCACCTCGTCTTCAACCTTGTTGACACGGTAGTCAGCCAGCTCGCTGATATGCACCAGCCCTTCCTTGCCGGGGAGAACCTCCACCATAGCGCCGAAGTCCAGTATACGCGTCACCTTACCGGTGAAAATATCACCGATTTCCGCTTCCCGAGTCAGCCCCTCGATAATGGCGATAGCTTTCTGCGTGGCTTCCATGTCCGGCGAGCCGATAACGACGGTGCCATCGTCGGAAACATCGATAGTCGTCTTGGTCTCCTCGATAATCGACCTGATGGTCTTGCCGCCGGTGCCGATAACCGCCCCGATTTTACTGGGGTCGATTTTCATCTTGGTCATTCTCGGGGCATAACGGCTGACATCGGCCCGGCTGGTATTGATAACAGCGTCCATTTTATCCAGGATAAACAGCCGGCCTTCTTCAGCCTGGGCCAGCGTCTTCTCTATTATCTCCAGACTCAAGCCCTTGAGCTTGGTATCCATCTGTATCGCCGTGATGCCATCCCGCGTTCCGGCAATCTTGAAGTCCATATCGCCGTTAAAGTCTTCCAGCCCTTCAAGGTCACTTAAAACCACGAATTTACCATCGTCCCCGGTGATAAGTCCCATGGCGATGCCGGCCACGGCCTTCTTTACCGGTATGCCCCCATCCATCAACGACAGGCTGCCGGCGCAGACACTGGCCATAGAGGTACTGCCGTTGGAGCTCAACACTTCCGAGACGAGGCGTATAGCATACGGAAAATCCTCGTCGCTGGGCAGAACCTGTAACAGGGCCCTCTCCGCCAGAGCGCCGTGTCCTATTTCGCGGCGGCTGGTAGAACCGACACGCCTTACCTCGCCGTTGGAGAATCCGGGGAAATTGTAGTGGTGCATGAATCGCTTACTTTCCTCCAGACCCAGACCATCGAGCATCTGCTCCTTGCGGGTGGAGCCCAGGGTGGCAATGGTCAGCACCTGGGTATATCCCCGGGTGAACAGGCCGGAGCCATGAGTACGCGGCAGGAGGCCTACTTCACAGCTTATCGGCCGGATTTCGGTGATGCCGCGTCCGCCGATACGCTGTCCCTTTTCCAGTATGCCGGACCTTAATTCGGCTTTGACCTTGGCGTTGAGAGCCGCCAGAATATCCTTCTCAGGGAAGGACTCGGCCAGTTGCTCGCTGACTTCCGCTATCAACGCGTTCAGCATCCGCTCCCGCTTTTCTTTGTCCGTTTCGCCGAGAAGCTGCTCCAGCTTCTCATCAACGATTTTTCCCAGCGCCGCCACCGTCTCTGCGTTCACTTCTTCATCGGGGACGGACACCTTGGGTTTGCCCGCCGCCTGCTGAAGCTGTTCCTGAAGCCTGATGACATCCTGGTTGGCCTCATGGGCGAATTTAACCGCCTGAAGAATGATATCCTCGCCGATTTCCCTGGCCCCCGCCTCCACCATGATAACCTTCTCCCTGGTGCTGACGACAACGAGGTCGAGCTGGCTTTCTTCCAGCTGGGCCATCCTGGGATTGAGCACCAGTTCGCCGTTGATATAGCCGACGTTTACGGCGCCTACCGGCCCGTCAAAGGGTATCCCGGAGAGCGAGAGGCACGCCGAAGCGCCGATAACCGATAGTATATCCGGGTCGTTCTCAAGGTCGGCCGAGAGCACGGTGGTGATTATCTGGATATCGCTGTGCCAGGTCTTGGGGAGAAGAGGACGTATGGGGCGGTCGGTCTGGCGGCAGGCCAGTGTAGCCGCCTCGCTGGGACGCCCCTCCCTCCGGATAAAACCGCCGGGTATTTTACCGGCGGCGTACAGTCTCTCTTCATAGTCGATGGTCAGGGGCAGAAAATCGACCCCTTCCCGCGTTGCCCGGTTGAAACACATCGTCACCAGGACGATGGTATCGCCGTAGCGTACGGTTACCGCAGCGTCGGCCTGCTGGGCAAGTTTGCCTGTTTCGATATTAAGGTCACGACCGCCAAGGTCGCAGTGAAAAGATTGTGGTTCCAATGAAATACTCCCTCCATCTAAAAGGCTTTACTTACGCAGCCCCAGCCTCTTGATAAGTTGATTGTACCGCCCGACGTCCTCCCGGCTGAGATAAGCCAAAAGCCTTCGCCTCTGCCCGACAAGCTTGAGCAAGCCACGTTGGGTGTGATAATCTTTGCGGTTGGCCGCCATGTGCGTGGTTAACTGTTTTATCCTCTCGGTAAGCAGCGCTACCTGTACCTCGGTGGAGCCGGTATCGCCTTCACGAGCCTGATATGTGCCGATAATCTCGGCTTTTTTCTCTTTTTCCAAGATTTTCCTCTTCCAACTTTTTATTATTAGTTACAAGGCAAATTATAACACAGGAGGGGGCGGAAGTAAATTACGCGCCTGACCGAAAAATAGTTAACTGCACTATTTCTCGTTTCCCAAACCATCCAGAAACTCATTAACCTGCCAGCTAGAACGCAACTCGATGACCCTGGCGTGATGGGGAATAGTAGCCAGTTCCTTTTTACCTTTCCTTACGTACCGCCGCCAGTTCCTGACGAGGTAAAGCAGGAGCGATTCCCGGCTGAAAAACGATAACCGCCACGACTCGTAGTTATTGTTCCATAACGGTTCCTTCGTCCACGACCTGATGACAGTCCGTTTCAGCGCCCGCCAGAAAACGGCGCGGAAAGGAAGACGCAGCCAGATAACACTATCCGCCTGAGGCAGCACCAGGTCTCTGATACGCCCGTAGTTACCGTCGATTACCCAGCCATCCGGATTGTCACGGATAACAGCCGAAACATCGGCACGGAACTCTTCCAGAGACTTTTCCACCCATTCCGGTTTCCAGAAGATAGCATCAAGCTCAATATGAGGCACTCCGATACGCCGGGATATTTCCCGCGCTAATGTCGTTTTCCCGGAAGAGGCCGGGCCCCAGACTAAAATACGTTTACCATACATAATAATCCAGCAGTATAACGTATTGACGGGGTAAATGACAAGAGTAATCATTTGCCCCCTCACGCTCACTGCACTATAATATAGACGGTGCCACTTATTCCGCTTACATCAAGTCCCTCAGAAGCACCTGTAAAAATCATGCACGAATATAGCATCACAGAAAGCATGTTGTCCCTGGCCCTGGAAAAGGCAAACGAGGCCAGCGCCAGCAGGATTACCCGCATCAACCTGGTGGTGGGCGAGCTGTCCGGCGTGGTCAGCGAGTGCGTTCAGTTCTATTTCGACTTTCTTGCTAAGGACACCATCGCCAGCGGCGCCAAACTTAACTTCGAAATGAAGCCGACTCAGGTGCGTTGCCATAAGTGCGATAACGTTTTCACCCCTGAAGACGGCAACTGGGCCTGTCCTAAATGCCATGAGGCGGGTATCGAAATAGTATCTGGGCGGGAATGCCATATGGAAAGCATCGAGGTGGAGTAAATGACAGTGAAAGTGATTAAGGTAGGCGAGGATATCCTGGGGGCCAACGAAGAAAAAGCCAGGGCCAATAAAAAACGACTGGACAAGCACGGCGTCCTGACGATAGATATAATGTCGTCGCCGGGCGCGGGCAAGACCAGCCTCATCATGAGCACGATAAAACACATGAGAGATAAAGCCAGGATTGCCGTCATCGAGGGCGACGTCGCCTCCAGCGTGGACGCCGATAAAATCAGCGAGATGGGCATACCCGTCGTGCAAATCAATACCGGCGGCGGCTGCCACCTCGACGCTAACATGGTCGAAAACGCCCTGAACAGCCTGCCCCTGGAAGATACCGACCTTTTGCTCATCGAGAACGTGGGCAACCTGATTTGCCCGAATGCCTTTATCCTGGGGGAAGACAGGCGGGTCATGATTTCCAGCATGCCGGAGGGCGACGATAAACCGTATAAATACCCGGCCATGTTCGCCGATAGCGACGTGGTGCTGCTGAACAAAATCGACCTGCAGCCGCACCTCGATTTCGATACCGAAGGGTTTAAAAAAGCGGTCACCGGCCTGAATGCCGATGTCATTATCTTCCCCGTATCCTGCAAGACCGGGGAGGGGATGGAGGCATGGTTCGGCTGGCTGGAATCTGCGGTAAAAGGCAAGAAAAACAGGTAGTATGGCAAGAACACCGACGGTTAGTCTCGTTCGTATCAGCGTCAGGGGGGTGGTGCAGGGGGTCGGCTTCAGACCGTTCATCTATCAACTCGCGACCAGGCACAACCTCACGGGCTGGGTATGCAACACCTCGGAGGATGTCAGGATTGAGGTGGAGGGAGAAGCTCAAAATATCGAACGCTTCCTGGTCGGACTGCGCAAGCAGGCGCCGCCACTATCCCGCATAGAGGACATATCGGTAGCTTTGGGCTCTCCGGAGGACTACGATAAATTCGAAATCCGCCACAGCGTTGCCGAAGAAGGCAAATACCAGCTCGTCTCCCCGGATATCGCCACGTGCCCCGACTGCCTGCGGGAAATTTTCGACCCCGAAGACAGGCGCTACCGCTACCCCTTTACCAACTGCACCAACTGCGGCCCCCGCTTTACGATAATCGAGGATATTCCCTACGACCGCTCCAGCACGACCATGAAAAATTTCCGCATGTGCCCGGAATGCCAGAGGGAGTATGACAATCCATTCGACCGCCGCTTTCATGCTCAACCCAACGCCTGTCCGGCGTGCGGCCCGCGACTGGAATTAACCGATGCGGGGGGCAACGGGGTCGCCGGCGACGATGTAATTACAGAGACCAGCAAGCTGTTAAAAAAAGGCAAAATAGTCGCGGTCAAGGGATTGGGGGGATTTCTGCTGGCCTGCGATGCCACCAGCCAGGCGGCAATCAACCGTCTGCGCCAGCGCAAAAACCGGCCCGCCAAGCCGCTGGCGGTAATGTTGGCTTCCCTTGACGGGGCGAGGCAGCACTGCTATATCAGCTCCGAGGCGAAAAAGCTGCTTACCTCGTCCGGCAGTCCCATCGTCCTGATGCAGTGGAAAGCCGGCTCTAAAATATCGAGAGCCGTAGCGCCCGGCCTTAACTACCTCGGCGTGATGCTCCCCTATACCCCCCTGCACCACATCCTGCTCCGGGAGACCGGCCTGCCCCTGGTAATGACCAGCGGGAACATCAGCGAGGAACCCATCGCCAAAGACAACGATGAAGCGTTACGCAGACTCGGCGGCATCGCCGATTATTTCCTGATGCACAACCGGGACATCTATGCCCGCTACGACGATAGCGTCATGATAGTAGAGAGGGATGTTCCCAGGTTCGTGCGGCGCGCCCGCGGCTACGCCCCCTACCCCATCCACCTCACCTGCCAGAGCCGGCAGATACTGGGCTGCGGCGCCGAGGAGAAAAATACTTTCTGCCTGACGCGGGACAACTTCGCCTTCGTGAGCCAGCACATCGGCGACATGGAAAACCTGGAGACGCTGGAGCATTTTAAAAATACGATAGAGCTTTATAAGAAGCTATTCAGAATCGAGCCGGAGATTATCGCCCACGACATGCACCCGGAGTACCTGCCGAGCAAGTTCGCCAGGGAACTGGCGGACAGAGAGAACTTAAAAATCGTCCCGGTACAGCACCACCACGCCCACATTGCCAGCTGCCTGGCCGATAATAATATCGAGGGGCCAGTCATCGGGGTATCTTTCGACGGGACCGGCTACGGCACAGACGGCCATATCTGGGGCGGCGAATTCATGGTTGCCGATTACAAGCAATTTTACCGCACGGTATTCATGGAATACCTGCCGCTGCCCGGCGGTTCGCTGGCTATAAAAAAGCCGTACCGCACCGCCATCGGCTACCTGCTGGCGCTGGGCATAGAGCTGGACCGGCGGCTTCCCTTCCTGAAAAACATCGACCCCAGGGAAATCGAGATTATCCAGAGCCAGGTAGAAAACGGCATAAACTCGCCGCTGACCTCCAGCATGGGCAGGCTCTTCGATGCCATGTCCGCCCTTATCGGGGTAAGGGGGGTTATCCAGTACGAAGCCCAGGCGGCCATCGACCTGGAAACACTCGCCGCTAAAGCCGTCAACGAGTCGGCCCACTACCCGTTCTCCGTAACGAAGCATGACGAAATCAATACCATCAAGGTTCATGACCTGTTCGCCGCGATACTGAACGATTTACACAACCGCACCCCCGGAGCCAGAATCGCTGCCCGCTTTCACAACACGGTAGCTCAAATGATACTGGAGATTTGCCAGAAAATATCTTCCAAGACGGGCATCACCGAGGTGGCGCTGAGCGGCGGCGTGTTCCAGAATCGGCTGCTGCTAAGGAAAGCCTCAGCATTGCTCGAGTCCGCCGGGCTCGAGGTATACACTCACCGGCAGGTACCCTGCAACGACGGCGGCATCTCGCTGGGGCAGGTGGTTATCGCGAATTTCAATGAGGAGTATGACCATGAGTAAAAAGGAGTTCGGTCCCCAGCCCTGGCTTTTTCCCAATCCCGCCGTGCTGGTGGGAACCATGTTCGACGGCAAGTCTAATTTCGCCCCTTATGCCTGGTGCGGTATCACCGGCGGTGAACCCCCGACAATATCCGTCGGGATACGCCACGAACGGCATACCTTGAAGGGCATCCACCAGAATAAGACATTCTCGGTCAACGTCCCCTCCGCCGACATGATAAAGGAGACCGACTACTGCGGCACGGTTTCCGGGGCTAAAACAGACAAGGTCAAAGAGTGCGGGTTCAAGGTATATTATGGTAAGCTGGCTGCCGCTCCGCTCATCGAGCAGTGCCCGGTCAACCTGGAATGCGAAGTACTGCACATGCTGAATCTGGGCATTCATATGCTGGTTATCGGTAAGATAGTAGAGACCCACGTCACAGAAGATTGCCTTACCGACGGCCAGCCGGATATCATGAAAATAAGGCCATTTGTGTACAGTCGCGGGCCGTCCGCGCGGTATAATGCCGTCGGCGAAGTCCTGGGTCAGGCATTCGTTATCGGCAAGGATTTTAAAAAGAAATAAACCGGGAGGCAGGACAATGACTAAAAAGAAATTAGGCCCGCAGCCGCTGCTCTGGCCCCACCCCACCACTATCGTGGGGAGTCACGTAGACGGGAAGCCGGACTTTGCCGCCGTGGCCTGGACAGGCGTAGCCGCCAGCAGTCCCCCCGCCATCACCATTGCCCTGCAACACCACCGCTACAGCCTGAAAGGCATCTACCAGAATAAGACATTTTCCATCAACATCCCCTCCCGCGACCTGGTGAAGGAGGCCGATTACTGCGGACTGGTATCCGGGGCTAAAACAGACAAGGTCAAGGACTGCGGGTTCAAGGTCTTCTACGGCACGCTGGCAACCGCCCCGCTCATCGAGGAGTGCCCGGTCAACCTGGAGCTGGAGGTGGCGCATATCATTAATATGGGCAGCCACGCGCTGGTAATCGGCAGGGTGGTGGAGACCCATGTGTCCGAGGACTGCCTGACTGACGGCCAGCCGGATATCAACAAAGTCAGGCCGTTCATCTTTACACCCGGTAAATACCATGCCGTCGGCGAGGCGTTTGCGGATACTTTCAAAATCGGCAAAGAGATAAAAGGCAAGGGTTAAGATACCATGTGTTTAGCCATACCAGCATTGATAAAATCGATTAACGGCCAGCAGGCCGGGGTGGATATAGAGGGGGTGACGCGGGACATCAGCCTGCAACTCACGCCGGAGGCAAAGGTAGGCGACTACGTGCTGCTGCACACCGGATACGCCATCAGCGTCATCGACGCCGCCGAGGCCGAAGAGACGTTAGAGTTATTAAAAGAACTGAGTGAAGCCGGCACTTAAAGTCGCTGTCATTACGAGCGGAGCGACGTAATCCATCAGTAACTCGTAAGGCAAGGTTACGGATTGCTTCGGGCTTCGCCCTCGCAATGACAGAAATAGAGATATTTATGAAATTCGTTGAAGAATACCGCGACCCTGAACTGGGCAAAAAGCTCCTCGACAGGATTCACAAGCGCTCGCGCAAGCCCGCCAGGCTGATGGAGTTCTGCGGCGGGCACACCGTAGCTATCTTCAAGCACGGCCTACGCCAGCTGCTGCCCCCCAGTATAGAAATGCTCTCCGGGCCGGGCTGTCCCGTCTGCGTTACCGCCAGCGCCGACCTGGATAAAGCCATCGCCCTGGGACACCTGCCGGACGTTATTATCACCAGCTTCGGAGACATGGTGAGAGTGCCGGGGAGCCGTTCCAGCCTGCAAAAAGCCAAAGCCGAAGGCGCCGATGTACGCATCGTCTACTCGGCGCAGGACGCGCTGACCATCGCCCATGAAAACCCGGAAAAATCCGTCGTCTTTATCGGCATCGGCTTCGAGACGACTGCACCGACTATAGCCGCATCGATTTTACAGGCAGAACATGAAAAGTTGAAAAACTACTATGTCCTGTCCCTCCACAAGGTCTGCCCGCCCATCATGAAAGCCATCCTCGACCTGGGCGAGGTCAACCTCAACGGCATCATCTGCCCCGGCCACGTCAGTGTGATTATCGGCTCCCACCCCTACCAGTTTCTCGCCGACGACTATAAAATCGCCTGCGCCGTCTCCGGATTCGAGCCGCTCGATATCCTGCTGGCCGTGGACCGGCTGGTAGAGCAGATTGAAAGCGGGCAACCCGGAGTAGAAATTGCCTACCGGCGGGGGGTAAAGCCGGAGGGCAACCGGGCCGCGTTAAGCCTCATGGAAACCGTGTTTGAAATCGGAGAGGCCAACTGGCGGGGAATCGGGGTGGTGCCCGAAAGTGGACTTCAAATTAAATCGCAATATGAAAAATACGACGCCGGGAAGAATTTTAAAATCGACCCCGGCCCTACCCATGAACCGAAAGGCTGCATTTGCGGGAGCATATTAAGGGGCGTCAGTACGCCCTTGGAATGCAAGCTGTTCCGCGAGACCTGCACGCCGGAACACCCGGTGGGGCCGTGCATGGTGTCCGCGGAGGGAAGCTGCGCCGCCTATTATCAGTACGGAAGTAACAAATGACAAGTAGCAAGTAGCAAACGGGGGATGATGGGGGGTTTGACACTTGATAGTTGATACCTGTTTCTTCAAATCAAGGGGGTGAGGTCTAAAGAATAATATGAACGATGATAGAATCCTGCTGGCGCACGGCAGCGGCGGCAAGCTCATGCACGACCTTATCCAGAGCTTCCTGCCAGACCTGGCCAACCCGATACTGGACAAACTTGACGACTCCGCCGTCTTCGAGGTGAGCGGACGGCTGGCCTTCACCACCGACAGCTATACGGTCAATCCTATCTTCTTCCCCGGCGGGGATATCGGTAAGCTGTCGGTGTGCGGCACCGTCAACGACCTTGCCATGAGCGGCGCCCGACCGCTTTATCTCAGCCTGGCCTTCATCATCGAAGAAGGGCTACCCGTTACCGACCTTAAAAAGATATTAACCTCTATCAGGGAAGCCGCCGACGAGGCCGGGGTGAAAATCGTCACCGGCGATACGAAAGTGGTCAACCAGGGCAACGCCGATAAGCTATTTATCAATACGGCGGGTGTCGGCGCCGTGCCGGAAGGCGTGGACATCTCCGCCGCCAATGCCAAACCCGGTGATAAAATCATCCTCAACGGTAATATCGGTGACCACGGCATCGCCGTGCTGAGCCAGCGGGAGGGACTGAAATTCCACACGCCCGTACCCAGCGACTGCGCCCCCCTGAACGGCCTGGTGGCAGACATGCTGTCGGCAGCCGCCGGTATCCACTCCCTGCGCGACCCCACCCGCGGCGGGCTGGCCACCACCCTTAACGATTTCGCGGAACAGTCGAAAGTCGGCATCAGGCTTGAAGAGGATAAAATACCGGTAGCCAAAGCCGTGCTGGCCGCCTGCGAACTACTGGGGTTCGACCCGCTGTACATCGCCAACGAGGGCAAGCTGGTGGCGGCGGTGGCTCCCGAAGATGCCGATAAAACCCTGGCATCGATGAAAAGTAACAAATACGGGGCGGGGTCGGTCATCATCGGGGAGGCGGTAGCGGAACACGCCGGACAGGTAATCATGAAGACCAGCCTAGGGGCGTCCCGCATCGTGGACATGCCCGTCGGCGAGCTGCTGCCGAGAATATGTTAAAGAGGATTTTATGGCTCAAAAGCCACCCGTAAACCCGCTGGAAAACGAACCCCTGCCGAGAGTGGTCGTGGTGGGAGTGGGCAATTTACTGCTGAAAGACGAGGGCATCGGCATTCACGCCGTCAAGGCTTTGCAGGAGATAGACCTCCCCACCGATGTAAAGCTGATAGACGGCGGGACATCGCCCGACCTGATAGCTTACACCAGAGCCGGAGACAAACTGATTATCGTCGACGCTGCCAGAGCCGGCGGCGAACCGGGGACGATTTACCGCTTCGAGCCGCAGGACCTGGCCGAGGAAAAGGCAGCCCTTACATCGGCGCACGAAATGGGCGTGTTGGAAAACCTGAAACTCATGTCCATGGCAGGCAACGAGCCGGGGGAAATCGTTATCATCGGCATCGAACCGAAAGAGATTGACTTCGGGACAGAACTCTCGCCCGAACTCCGGCAAAAAATGCCGGAAGTAGTGAAAGCAGTCCTGAAGGAAATGTGGCTGCCGCAGTCCCCGATAGACAAGAATGCCGGACGCTAGTATAATTAAAATGGTTAATGTAGAGGTAGGAGGAATTCAAGATGCCATTTAAAATGGGGCCTTGGGAGATAGCTCTTATTTTAGTGATAATCCTCATCGTCTTCGGGGTGGGGAAACTGCCGCAGGTCGGCAACGCCATCGGCAAGGGACTACGCTCTTTCAAGAAAGCCCAGTCCGGCGAAGATGAGGAGGAGGCAGAGGAGGAAAAGACAACCGCCGCCAGTCCTAAAAAGACCAGTAAGAAGAAAACCGCCTGAAGCCAGGCTGAAAATCACTCCGCAGGAACGCAAGTTCAAGAATCTTCTATCCTTGCCAGTCTTACCGGTAAGGATGACGCAATAAAAGGTGAGGGATGGGATTTCTCGGCATAGGTCCATGGGAAATACTGCTAATCATTATTCTAGCGCTGATAATACTGGGACCCGGCAAGCTCACCGATTTTGCCAGGACGCTGGGAAAGACGGTGCGCGCCATCAGAAAAGCCAGCTCCGACCTCACCACGGCGGTTACCCGGGAGCTGGATAAAGCCCAGGAAGAGCCGCCGAAAGAAGAAAAACAGAACCAACCGCCCCCAGCTTCAAGTAAACAGGGGTCGAAAGCCAAGACAACCGGCCCTAACGACCGGAAGAGGCACCCCTGAAAATGTCTGAAGGCGAACAGAAGCTCACTCTCCTCGGCCACTTCCAGGAATTACGCAAGCGTCTCATCAGGAGTGTTATCGCCGTCGCCGCGGGTGCAATCATCTCCTTTATCTTCTACGAGTGGATATTTTATTACCTGATTAAGCCGGCGGGAGAAATCAACCTCATCTTCACGGAGCTGACGGAGATGATAGGCACCATCATGAGGGTGTGTCTCGCCAGCGGCCTTATCCTCTCCATACCCTACCTGACTGTACAGGCAATCCTTTTTATACGTCCGGCGCTCACCAAAAAAGAGGAGAGATACGTCTACCTCATCCTGCCCTGGATTGCGCTGATGTTTCTGGGGGGCGTGGTCTTCGCATACTTTATCCTGATTCCGCCGGCCATCGGATTCCTGTACACCTTCGGCAGCGACATCGCCGCGCCGATGATAAAAATCGGCAACTACATCGGCATCATTACCCGGCTGCTGATAGCCATCGGGCTGGTGTTCGAGCTACCGGTGGCGACAACATTCCTGGCCCGGCTGGGCATCGTCAGGCCGGAGTGGCTGGCCGCCAAACGCAAGGTGGCTATTATCGTCGCTTTCATCCTCGCCGCCATCATTACGCCGACATTCGACCCTATCAACCAGAGCCTGGTGGCCGTGCCGCTGATTATACTCTACGAGATGAGCATCTGGCTGGCGAAGGCGGTGTATCGTAAAAAAGCCGAGGTGGTACCAGAGGCGCCGGAGGAATAATGCCGGCAGGTAACTCTTGATACCACCCGCTGAGGTAATATATACTTATCCAGATTGAGGGAGCGGATGAGTCCCGGTGGGCTTCGCGGACTTCAAATCCGTTGGGGGGCAGTAAGGCTGTCTTCGGTGGGTTCGACTCCCATGCGCTCCCGCCAGTCGCAGTTATAAGTACCGCGTCTGGCCCATTATTTGTTCCCAGTTGATATTTGCTTTACAACTGGGGCAGTCCTTGCCCAGGTCCAGCTCCGCGCCGAACTCGCCGCAGTGACACTTATCACCCGATTTATATACTTCGTGCAGGTGCTGGTGCTCCTTTTTCTGAATCATTTGTACAACCTTTTGTTTACACCTAAATTAAACGTCTCTATCTCAAGAATTCACAGAGTCGCCAGATTTCTATTTATCTTGCTAATCCTTAATATCAAAGTATACCTCTCAGCCTGGGGTCGAGGGCGTCGCGGAGACCATCTCCTACCATGTTAAAAGCGAAGACCACCAGCATAATTGCGATACCGGGCGCAAATGAGAGCGTCGGATTGGAAATAAGATACCGGTAACCATCATTAACCATAGCGCCCCAGGCTGCCCCCGGCGGTTTGATGCCGATGCCAAGGAAACTTAGCCCGGCCTCGGCCAGGATGATAGTCCCCAGTTGTAATGTGATGAGCACAATCATCGGCGGTAAAGCATTCGGCAGGATATGCGAAAGCATGATGCGCTGGTCGCTGGAGCCCATTGCCTGTTCGGCCAGGATATAATCATTCTCTTTGGCGCTGAGGGTCAGGCCGTGCATTACTCTGGCGTAACCAGGTAACGTGCTGATGGCGAGGGCGATAATGACGTTCTGGATGCCGCCTCCAAGCAGGGCGGCCATAAAAAGGGCAAAAATAATCATCGGAAAGGATATTATCAGATCCATAATTCTCATGATTATCATGTTGATGATGTTGTTGTTGAAGTACCCTGCAATTAACCCCAACATCATGCCGACCGCGGCAGAAAACGCGGTGGTGGCGAAGCCTACCAGAATCGTTGTCCTCGAACCGTAAATAAGCCGGCTCAGAGTATCCCTTCCCAGCGAGTCGGTACCCAGTAAATGCTTCGGACCTGGCTGTTGCAGAGTGCTTGTCATATCCTGCTTATAGGGGTCATAAGGCGCCAGCAGGGGCGCGAATATAGCAGTAAACGCGAGGAGGAACAGCACCAATAGCCCGAAAATAACCAGTCTCCGGGCAAAAAATACCCTGCTGAATCGCCTCCACTCGTTTACCCGCGGCGGGGCTTCTGAAAAATCTTTATCGGTATTACCATCTTGCTTCACCATTTCGTATATCACCTAGCCGTATCGTATCCTGGGATCGAGCCATCCATAAGAAATATCGACTATTAGATTTACTACCAGTACGATGGCGCCAAATATAAGCGTGGTAGCCTGAACGACGACATAGTCCTGGTTGAAGATAGAACTAACCATCAACCTGCCCATGCCCGGAATATTAAAAACAGTCTCGATAAACACAGAGCCGCCGAAGATCATGCCGACGGCAAAACCCATCAGGGTAATCACCGGAATCAGGCTGTTTTTTAGCATATGCTTGAATACGATGACGCGTTCCCGCAGACCTTTTGACCAGGCCGTGCGGATATAATCCTGCCGGGAGACTTCAAGCACACTCGACCGCATTTGCCGCGACATCGAGGCCAGGCCGAGGACGCTTTCACAAACTACGGGCATAACCAGTTGTCGGGCATTCATCCAGAAATCCTCGAATGGGGATGTATACCCGCCGATGGGCAGCCAGCCAAGCTTGAGACCGAAGGCGTAAACAAGCAAAATACCCAGCCAGAAAATGGGTATGGTTATTCCTACGTAAGCCAGCGGAGTCACAATCTGGTCGGCTAATTTGCCTCGCCTTAATCCCGCCAGGAGACCTGATAAGGTCCCCAAAATGGTGGCGACAATAAATGCCAGCACTCCGATGTGAGCTGTTATAGGAAGACGCTTAGCTATAAGCTTCCCAACGTCTTGATTGTAAAATACCGACCTTCCGAGATCCCCCCTTACAATTCCGCTTGCCCAGTTAAAATATTGTACCAGGATAGGTTTATCCAGTCCGTGTTCAGCCCGGAGTTGCGCAAGCGATTCGGGTCCTATATTCGATATCTGGCTCTGGGCGATATAGATCATAAGTGGGTCGCCGGGCAGGAGCCGCATGGCAAAAAAAATGACCAAGGTCAACATAATAATGATAACTAGCGCCCATATCAATCGCCGGATAATATATGCCGTCATTTTCTACCCTGAAAAGTCGTGCTGCATTTAGCCATGGACAAACTTTACGTCCTGTCCACCGGCATCCGTTCCCCTGGGGATCGCCATAACCGTACCATGGAATATTCGGCTCGTTTACGGGCGGTTCCCCGAGAGGTCACAGGCACTTTCAAAGTCACTACATATTACTTTAATATATTTTAATACATTTTGATAGTCAATCTGAAATCCGAGGGGTATCGTTTGCATTTGTTGGCAACAATACCAGGTACCCATTTATATTACTCTAGAGTAGAAACAACTGCTCTCCTCTCCCCTGCGTGGGAGAAGAATTGACCATTAACTATGAGTTTTACAACAACTAAATGCAAACGGAACCCCTGCAACATCGGCTATTGACAAAACGTAACTTATTGCTAATAATGAGTGAACGAGACAGTAATGAATTAATATCAAATCGCACGGCTGACAGAGTGCTAACACTAAAAGCTAGGAGGGAGGCGAAAATGGGATGAGGAAGATACCCTCTAAAATAGCCATTGACTGGTAAGCTAATGAAGGAGGAACGAAAATAGAATTATGAAAAAGCTATTAGTACTGGTATTAACGATTGTTTTATTAGCAAGCATACCTCTCACCAGTTGCGCTGAACCTGAACCCGCGCAACCAGCGCCAACACCAGCGCCAACACCAGCGCCAACACCAGCACCAACACCAGCACCAACACCAGCACCGGAACCAACGCCAGAACCAACTACCCCACCCCCCGGTACGCCGAAAAGCGGCGGTACGTTGAGAGTGCTCTGGCAAACCGGTATTAGCAACCTGAGCCACATCCCGGAGCAGGGCATGACCGATGAAACCATTGCCAAATCTTACGCGGAGACGCTCGTATACTATGCCGGCTCGGGAGATTTCAAGCCCGAACTGGCCAAGTCCTGGGAGATTGATGAGACCAACAAGACACTTACCTTCTTCCTGGAAGAGGGCGTCAAGTTCCATGACGGCACTCCCTTCAATGCCGAGGCCGTGAAATGGAATGTACAGAACCTGATAGATAGTAAAAGACTGGCCAACGGCCAGTACGTGGACTCCATCGAGGTCGTCGATGAATACACCTTCCGCTATAATCTCAACGCGGTATTCACCCCCTCGATTATGCTCCACTCTTACGGTTATAACCTCCTCACCATGTTTTCACCCACGGCTTTCGAAAAGAACGGCGGCAGAGACTGGGCTGTTTCCCATTTTGTCAGCACAGGGCCGTTCACATTCGAGAGCTGGGAGCAGGACGTCTCGATGAGAATTGTGAGGTTTGATGACTACTGGCGCGGCGACCCCTACCCGTACCTTGACGCTATTGAGTTTACCTTCGTTGCCGACCCGACCATCGCCGCGGCCAAGATGCAGGCCGGAGAGGCGGACGCCTGGGGTGGCCCACCGTTGAAAGAGGCGACAGACCTGGAAGCAATGGGTTTCAAGTTAATCATCGGAATCGGTGGTTTTTATTCTGAGTTCATCCCGGATAACGTAACCGAAGGCTCGGTCTACAAGGATAAAAGAGTCCGCGAGGCGCTGGAGTACGCCATCGACCGGGATGCGATGGCGGTAGGACTGGGGTACGGCAAACTGAACCCCGTGAAACAGACTGGCGGTCCGGAAACCAGCCAGGGCTATAACCCGAATCTTGCTATACGGGAATACAACGTACAAAAGGCGAAGGAACTGCTGGCAGAAGCCGGTTATCCCGATGGCTTTAAGACCACGATTCTCGTTATGCAGGGTGGCCAGCAGGACATGGCCACTTCAATTCAAGCGAGTCTGGCAGATGTAGGCATCGAGGCTGAAGTTGATGTAGCCGATCCGGGCAGGTTCATCGGCTCGATATACCAGGGCGGCTGGAACGGCGGCCTGCTGTTATGGATGGTCCCGGTTGACCCGGAATTCGCCATCGGCTGGTTCGTGCATTTCGGCCCGCAGCCTATCTTCCCTTACCCCAGCCTGCAATGGCCGGATGAATACCGTGAGCTGGTAGAGAAAGTACGCCTGGCACCCACCATTGATGAGATGCGTAAGGCTACCATGGATATGATGACCCTGGTCAGCGACGGGGCGTATCTCATCCCGCTTATGGATTCCCTGAACCTGTACGTCGTCAAGGACTACGTAAAGACCGACCGCTACCAGGACCATTTCATGGTCTGGCACAACTATACAGATTGGCTGGATAAATAAGTCAAATCCTGATGGATAGAAAAGGCCGGGTGGTTCATCATCGTCCACTGAAAAACCGGGACGAAGCTGAATCACCCGGCTTAATATTTACACTCTATACGCAAGGGTTCCACCTGTTAAAATCTCGCCGGGGATAGGGTGACAGAGTATAAACGTTGAGGCTACCTGGGTATCACCATAAAACTGGCACGACGCCGAACCGAGACATCGGCACAGCTTTTAAGCGTATTGAACAACAGGGCCGGTGAAATACTCAAAAAAAAGATGGGGGGAATTCATCACCCCTCTCGCTGTACTGTTGCTTGTCATCCTGGTTTTCCCGGGTTTCATGAGTTCAGGCAGGAGAGTAATAAACCTCTGTTTTGTTTATTCAGCGAGACTTGTTCTTATCACCAGCAAACAAACGCTGGTATATAATGCAGGCTAGAATATGAGTAATGAGTTCATCTATTTGGGTATTTGAAATAATAGATTTTCAGGCACCACACTAACGAGCCGGCGTCCCTCTCCCACGCTCGTTTGATTCCGGGGCTATCTCTGCGATGCATCAACTTCCTAAATCGTGACTATCGAGGGCCGGCAGGCAATTTAAATTGCGGGATAGTCTCAATCTTCCCAGCTATTTCTTCACCTAACATGAATTCTTAAAACGTTCAATGCGCAAACCGCGGCTTCAAATCCATTGGGGGGCAGTAAGGCTGTCTTCGGTGGGTTCGACTCCCATGCGCTCCCGCCAGCTGGAGCTATAAATAACGTGCCTGACCGGTGATTTGCTCCCAGTTAAAGCTTGCTTTACAACTAGGGCAGTCCTTGCCCATGTCCAACTCGACGCCGCACTCGCCGCAGTGATACTTATCACCCGATTTATATACTTCGTGCATTCGCTGGTGCTCTTTTTTCTTACTCTTTTTTTCCTGGCTCTCTTTCTCCCTTGCCATGATGACCCTCCCGGCTAGTAACTGACTACATTTACAACTTTAATTCTACGGACATTACACAACTAAAGTATGTGATTAATATCTCAATACTGCCAGTAATTATATGAAATACCTGGCTGAACGATATATGGTCGCACGCGCGTATACACAGGCAATAAGAGAAACTAACGTGGTGGATTAAGAGAGAGGACAAAATGGGAATATACTGAACATAGATTTTACGGCCAGTCTATCCAGTTAACAGTTACGCTCCTGGAAGATTGACTTACAATTTCCTCGCAGATAACGAGTCTATTTCCTTCGGAGGTTGTGTACGCGTCAAGTGAAATATTATCAAGATCAGAGGCAAACCTGGGTTCGGCGATTAACAGCACGATGCCCTCATATTCCACCGCCTGGTCATCGGGTCTCATTGCGTCCGTGTCTAACTCCAGCCTTCCCTGACCATTATCTGCAACGCGTAGATATGCCTCCGGTGCACCCTTTCCGGCGGAGACGAGCTTTTTCAGCTCCTTTTTAGCCTCACTGGTCACATATATCATCTCACGAAACTCCCCATAATCCGATACATGCTAAGAGCCCACCGGCTTAAGCCCCGTGGCGTCGGCGGGTTGAGTATCGTGAATTATGGTGTCTACCTGTTCCCAGAGCATCAGTTCATCCCCCGGTATATTTTTAATGAGTTTCGAACAATACTCCAGCCTTTCAACAAGCTGGTGCAGCTGCTTTTCGGCATCCATTAAGTGCGCCTCGGCGATTTGAAAATTATGCGCGGCCTGTCTCAGATATCCATCGGTTCCAAGCATAAATTCCCGCTCCCTTCATCATCGTAACCAGACCAGATCATAGATGACGTTTTCAACACCTTCTTCCGTATATCAACATCAAGTACAACCCCCGGAGCCCGGAGGCATTACTACCCCTTATATTATAATTTTAATCCTGAGAGTGATTTATTCATATAGCTCTTTAGTAATAAGCGGGACAGGAATTACTGGTATTTAGTAATACCCTCCAAACATGACTTAAGTACGGGGCTATAAATTCCTACATGGTACTATCTAGCTATATCAAGACTATAGGAAATGGGGTAAAATATATGTATTACAATATTACGATTGTTCCATATACTTGAAAATAACCGACAGAAAGTCAGGGAAAATGACTGAATCCGAGAATAGCTCACAGCTTTATCAAGACGAATTCGCCAAAATATTCGACGAGTACCGTGCCAAGATAGACGAAATCACCCGTAAGACAACGGAAAATCTGCAGTCCATCCACGGCGTGACCAGCGTCGCCGACGAACCGGATACCACCACCGAGGTTGAAGCTGAAGAACACGAGGAATTCATTTCCCGGGTTGAGCCGACACCAGACAGTAGACCCGTCGAGGTAATATGGCCGTCTCAAAAAGAATCTGTGGAAATCATTAAAGCGGCAAAGCGCAAAGCGCAGCAGCTAATCAGCCAGGCGGAAGAGGGCACCAAGAAAGAAGCTAAAAAAAGGACCCGGGAGCAGGTAGATAAAATCATCGGTAAAGCTAAAAAAGAAGCCGACGCTATCCTCGCACAGGCCAATCAAGCAGCCGCCAAGGAAAGAGATGATGTAATTACCGCGTCAACAAACGAAGCCGAGCAAATCATCGGGGAAATAACGGAGAAATGCCGACAGGAAACTCAGGCACAGTCATCCCGGATTATCGCCGAGGCGCAGGAAAAAGCCGAAAAAATGATGGCCAAGATAGCCACCAGCAGTAAGGAAATCAACGAGCTCGTCATGGGAATCGTTGATAGAGCCAAGAAAACGATAAGTGAATTCGAGGAGAAACTACAGGTAGAAACCGGAGAACTGGCCAAGGCTATTACGGAGACTCAGAAAAAATTCGAGCAGGCTACCATGATAACCGAAAATGAAGTTATCATGCCGACTGCTCCGATGAAAACCAGAGAAACATCCAGCAATCCCACTCTGGAGTTACACCTGATTGACCAGAAAAATAACGGTAATAATGACAAACATCTTTACTGCGGGCAGATAGAGATGAGGGCAACATCATCACTAGACTACCAGTACCTGAGAAATCTGAAAAAGCACCTGGTCCGCATACCCGGCATCAAGTACCTCCAGGAATGCGCCTCAGAAAAAGAGATGCTGGTCCTCTTTGAAGTGATGGAGCCGCTGCCGCTACTCGAAATATTGAGCAACGTGCCGACGGTGGATGAAGTGGTCACCGAAACCGATGATAACCTCTACCTTATCTTCAAAGGTGCCCTGTAACTCGATTCGCACCGCCTATAATCTATTTTTACGATAGATATCAAGTGGATTTCCCCCCGTTTCTCTTTCTTTACCATTTTTCTCACCTTTAGTGATATAAAAGTCACATACAAGCCACGTGCCATTTTAGTAAAATTATGTTATATTCGTTATATTAGTTATTTTTTACAAAAGGGGCGAGAAATTATGAAGATAAAGGACATTCACAGGATTAACGGACGTGAGATTATGACGGTGGGGCCAAATGACTCCGTCAAACAGGCTGTAGATACGCTTTTTACGCACAAAATAGGTGCCCTGCCGGTATGCGAGAGTGATGGGAAGCTGGTGGGTATTATCTCCGAAAGAGACGTACTCAATGGTTTACACAAACTCGGCAAAGACATCACCGGTACCAAAGTTAGAGACCTGATGACTACGGACGTTATCGTAGGGGTACCTGAAGATGACCTTGAGGAAACTCTGACAACAATGACCGAAAAAGGCGTGAGGCATCTTCCCGTGATGGCCGGGCCCAGAGTTCTCGGCATGTTCTCGATAAGAGATGTTATCGAGGAAAGGCTTACCGAGTGTCATAGCCAGGTTCGCTACCTGAACGACTATATCGCGGGAGGCTATGTCTAGGGTCTCTGATTTTAACGATACGCCTGCCAGCGTAACTCTTGAAATACACCTTTTACACGGCATGCAACCGCTGGCAGGCTTTTATTTATCCGACGTCTTATCCTCTGGTTTCACGAGTAAAACCGGCACCCGTGCAGCGTGAACTATCTCATCCGCCACACTCCCCCGTACCCAGCGGTGAATCCCGGATGACCCGTGATTGGCCATAACAATAAGGTCGACATTACTTTTACTCACGTATTCGGCGATTGTTTTAGCGGGCTTGCCCACGATTACCACCGGCTTTACCTTAATATTTTTTACCTTAAAGTTACCGGCTAATTTTTCCAGATACTCCCCGGCCAGTTTAGCGGCGTCCTGTTCAATATATTCCCTGTCTTCGGGGATTACCTGGGCTTCCAGGCCGCCCGCCACATGAAAGGGCTCTACCACACGTAAAAAGACGATTTCATTAATCTTCGAGACTTTTATGAACCACTTCACATAAGGAATGACACATTCGGCCATCTCCGAGCCATCGAGCGGGACCAGTATCTTGGTATACATGCTCCATCCTCTCCAGTACGACGAACCTGGGGGTAACACGGGTTGATTACCTGTATGTATTATACCTTAATCTCCCGGTTTATTGCCGAAGTATACCTTGGTATGAGGCCAGGGTATCTCGATACCCACCTTATCGAACTCCTTCTTGATGCGGAGCCTCAGCTGCCCCATGACATTCCACTGCTGCAGCGGCTGGACATCGCCTAAAATCTTGATATCGATACCGGAATCGCCGAGACTATCTATCCTGAGCACCTGGGGAACCGACCTGAAAACCGGCTTCCACTGCTCTTCCTCGGCCATTTCTTTGCAGACGCGATTGACTACCTCGATGGCATTATCGAGGTCGGTACCATAGGCCACAGAAACATTGAGGTTGACCCTGGCGAAGTGCCGTGAGTAATTGCTGGCTACCCGAATTTCACCGTTGGGTATGTGGTGCACGATGCCGTCGAGGTCACGCAGCACCGTCTTTCTCAGGTTAATTTCCTCCACCAGTCCGGCGACATCAGCCACCCTGGCGACATCGCCGACGCGATACTGGTTCTCCATCAGGATAAAGACACCGGCAATGAGGTCTCTTATCAGGTACTGCGCGCCGAAGCCGACGGCGATACCGGCCACCCCGAAGCCGGCCAGAATGGGTCCGATGGCAACATCGAGCTCGGAAAGTATCATGAAGATTACCAGCAGGATGATGATTATCCTGCCTATACCCAGGAACACACCCTGCAGGGTATCGGCCCGTCTCTTGAGTCCCTCGCGACTTTCACCCTTCTGAGGTCTGGTCATAATGCGGCGTACCAGCGGCGAGACGGTCTTTTTAAGGACAATCCAGAGTACAATCCCCACCACCAGAATAACCACAATCGTCAGGCCATGGGCGAGAAACCACGTCTTGACCATGTCCGGCATAGCGAGGGCTCGTTTGCCTTCCTGGGCAAGGGCAAGGGCCATAAACGCCATAACCATAATCACGATGGCAAGGCCCTCTATAGTCCAGAAGATAGCGGTGATATTACCCCAGAGCTTTTGCTGCCATTTATCCGGCGAAATTTTGGAAAACCAGCCCCTAATCCTGTCATTGAAAAAGAGGAGCAAAACGACCACCACGCTGGCTAAAATAAGAATCCACACGCTGTTATCAATGAACCATCCCCACATGGCTGAAACCCTCCTTTAACTGGTTAGAAATATTATACAACAAAGAACAAAGCATATCCTGCCAAGTGAGAATTATTTTTTACCTCACCCCCTTACCCCCTCTCACTGCGCACTCCCCTGTTAGGGAAAGGGGGTAAAGACTGGCGAGATAAGCAAGAGATGATACTGGGCGGCAGGGTGGGAAAAGATAACAAACGGGGGAGGAGTCTGGATTCCCGCTTTCGCGGGAATGACGGAACAGAGCGTGAATGACAGAAGTAAGCGGGAATGGTTCAGAGCGGGAGAAAGAGATTGCCTGGTCATCCTTCTTGGGGAAAATTTTCTTGCAATGACAGAGTGGCTAACGGTAGTGGCCTGTCTTGCCGCGAGAGGATGAACGTTTTTTATCGGCGCGACGGTCGCCACGGAAATCAGGAGCCATAATATTAAAGGGCGTGCTGGTATTCTGGTCAACTAGTCGTGAGCTTATGGCACTATCAACTTCCCCCAGAATCTCATCGAAAGAATAGCGGGTAGTGATAACGGTGGGCAGTCTGCCATTGTAGCGGTAGTTAATAAGCTGATAGAGTTTCTCTTTTACCCAAGGCGTGGCGGAATGCTCGCCGAAGTCATCCAGGACAAGGAGCGGCGCCGTCTTGACACTCTCAAATAGCTGGTCGTAGGACACCTTGCTCTCCGGGCTGAAGGCAGAACGCAGGTGGTCGAGGAACTCGGGTACCACGACGAAAAGGGCCGGCTTACCCGCTTCATAACGGTAGTTAACGATAGCCGCTGCCAGGTGGGTCTTGCCGCAACCGGTCTCGCCCATAAATACCAGCCAGCCTTCCGGATTCTTGGAAAAATCGAAGGCTATTCGATATGCCTCGTCCATATTATCCTGCATTTCCAAAGACAAATCATTGCGGCGTTTGAAATTAACAAAGGTCATTTTCTTCTGCAGCTCGAACTCTGGACCCCAGCTATATTCGGAAGTCGCCTGTTCTTCATCAAGCACATAGACCCGGCAAAGCCGGGGGTCGGTCAGGCGGGTGCGGAGTCGGTCTTCCATCTGCTCTACGGGTGTGATGGCGATAATAACCGTAGGTAACTCGGCGTTGAAACGCGAGGTCAATAACTGGTCGAGCTTCTCTTTAGCAAAGGGTGTGCCGGACTGAGCGCCGAGGTCATCCAGGACAAGCAGCGGGGCGTTACGCACCTGGTCGAAGAACTCGTCATAGGGCACCATGCTATCTGGACTGAAGGAAGAGCGGAGGTGGTCAAGAAAGTCGGGGGCGGTGATATAAAGAGCCGGGTGACCGTTTTTGATACGTTCGTTGACGATGGCCGACGCCAGGTGGGTCTTGCCGCAGCCGCTGGAACCACCGAGTACCAGCCAGCCATCAGGATTGGCGGCGTACTCCTGAGCGGCTTCAAAGGCACGACTGAAACGCTCCTGGCTCGCTTTGTCGCCGCTTCTACCCTGAGGCTCTATATTATCGAAGGTGAAGCGCGCCAGCGAACCCAGGTTGCTATACCGCTTGAGTCGTGCCCGGCGTTCGCCGTCCTGTTCCTTTTTGACACAACGGCAGGGTACGACACGGCTGTAGTCCGGTTCTCCCGAGGGCAGCCGGGGATGAACGATACCGGCACCCCTGCAGACTGGACAGTCCGGGTTTACCGGAGTCTCTTCATCAGCGGCGGACCATGTGTCCGTACTTTCCTTTGATGTACCTGTCCGGGTCTGTCTTTTTATAATCTCGCTGATATGTTCCATCGCTTCTGCCTTCTACCGCCCAGTTTTCTAGAATTTTAACGATATATTTTATACTCCGCTTGTTATGGAGCACGGCTTCCCTGATAGCGTCCCGAATCCAGTCCTGAGGGTACTGCTTCTCGGCGTCACGGAGCTCATCGGCAATCATGGGAGTCAGCATGCCGATGTTCTGTTCATAAAGGGTGAAAATATCCGGTAATTCCTCAGCTTCGACGTAAGCCTGTTCTTTTGGTTTCATACCCTTCAGCTTGAACTCGCCCCTCTCGATTTTCGCTACTGCCTTCCGTCCGGAATCATCGTTCAGGAAATAGACGTCTTCCGAGTTTCCTTCTCTATCCAGCGTCAGGTTTATTAACGTACCGCGTTCCGCGGCCATTTTCAGGGCGCTACGCAGCACTTCTTCAGGCGTCCCCTTAATCTCCTTAAGACCTTCCATCAGGCCGGCGTTACCCAGCAACTCGCTGAAGCCGACAAATCGGGGATATCCCTTTTTACGGTAGAGCATCGCCAGAATGTGCAGGGTTGTTTTCAGCTCGGCCATGTCGCTTATCTTCGGCAGCAGGCTGCTGAAAAAGACGCTGGGGATGGAGGTGAACTCCACTCTTCCGCTGGAAGGGAATCCCTGAAAGTCCTTCATAGCATCGTCGGCTCCACGCTGCCGAGGCTTTCGAACCTGGCCAGGTTATGCCGGAAACGCAGTTTTATCCGGCCGGTCGGTCCGTTGCGGTGCTTGGCGATAATAACATCGGCTTCCTCGCGGGGGTATTCACGGTCGGGGTGGGCGGCAATCCATTCCTCTTCGGTTTTATAGTAATACTCATCACGATAGATAAAGAGGACGACATCCGCGTCCTGCTCGATGCTGCCGCTTTCACGGAGGTCGGAGAGCTGGGGTTCGTGAGAGGCGCGCCACTCCACGGCCCGGCTGAGCTGCGATACTGCCAGCACCGTGGCACCAAGCTCGCGGGCCAGCGCTTTGAGCGACCGCGAAATATAGCTGATTTCCTGCACCCGGTTTTCGCCCCTGACACCCTCACCCTGCATCAGCTGGAGATAGTCGATAATAACCATGTCGACGCCGCGCTCGTAGCCAAGTCGAAGAGCCTTGCTACGCAGCTCCGCCATGCGAATCATCGGGCTATCGTCAATATAGATAGGCGCTTCCGAGAGGACACCGGTTGCTTCCATAACCCGCCGTTCCTCGTCCTCGGTATGCTGCCCGAAACGCACGTGCCGGGAGTTAACCCCCGACTCGCTGGAGAGCAGGCGTAATACCAAGGAGTCGCGTGCCATCTCCACGCTGAAGAGGGCGACACAGGCCCGGTGGTCGACGGCGGCATTACGGGCGATGTTCAACGCCAGGCTGGTCTTCCCCATGCTGGGTCGCCCGGCGATAATCACGAGGTCGGCCCGCTGAAAGCCGTTCAAAAAATCATCCAGGCCGGGAAAGCTGGAGAGCACGTAAGGTAGTTTTTCGGCCTGTTCTTCTCCCGCAAGCGGCGTCACCTCGAAATACCTGTCCAGGACCTGCCGGATATGGATAAGGTCGCTGGTGCCCTCCCCGCGACGCAGCTTGAATAGCACGCTTTCGGCCTTGGCCAGGCTATCCTCGACGTCGGGACCAGCCTCAAAGCCAATGGCCGAGATACGCTCGCCGGCGGTTATCATCTGGCGCATTACCGAAAGTCGATAGACAATGCGGGCGTAGTGCTCGATGTCCAGGGAGGTGGGGCAGATGGATATCAGATAGCTGAGCCGGGCGGCACCCCCGCAGGCTTCCAGCCGCCCCCTACGGGAAAGCTCCTGTGCCAGCGTCACCTGGTTGATAGCCTCGCCGCGCTGGTAAAGCTCCATGCAGGCGTCGTAAAGCCACTGGTTTTGCTCGAAATAGTAATCCGCCGGCTGGAGAAAGTCGGCAATTTGAAAAATGGCCGTGCCATCAATCAGCAACGAGCCAATGACGGCTTCTTCAGCATCGTTATCGTTCGGCGGCAGCCTGACATCATTCACGCGGTCTTTACTCCTTGGCTTCCATCTCTTCTTCTATCGCTTCCGCTTCTTCCAGTTTTGCCTCATCCTCCTCTACTTTAGCCTCGGTTTCATCTGCTTTATCCTCGGATTCATCTACTTTGGCTTCGGCTTCTTCTGTTTTGGCTTTTGCGGTAGATTTCTTCTTAGTCTTCCTGGTCTTGACGGCCTTCTCTTTCTTTTCCGTCTCTTCTTCAGCAGGCTCGTCCGATATTACGTTAACTTTGATGACCGCGGTAATATCATGAGTGAACCTGACATTCACATCATAAATACCCAGGTGGCGAATCGGTTCGGCCAGTTCTATTTTCTTTTTATCGATATCATGGCCGGCGCTTTTACCCAGCTCCTCGGCAATATCGGTGGCCGTGACCGAACCATAGAGCTTCTCGCTCTCCCCGACCTTAGCTTTGATGGTAATCTCGACCTCGTTTAGCTTTTCGGCCAGCTCGGCCATCTCGGCTTCTTCAAGCTCACGCTGCTTGACTTTCTTCTTTAACTGCGACTCCATCGCTGCCGCGGCCTGCGAATCGGCTACCACTACCAGTTTACGGGGCAAAAGGTAATTTCTGGCGTAGCCATCGGTTACCGTCCTGGTCTGGCCGACCCTGGCAACTCCGGGAACATCCTCGATAAAAATGACCTTCACAGTTTACTCCTTTTACTGATTACTGCTAATTATACTTTAGTGCATGGAAAAGGCGTCAATACCCCCCAAGCGTAGAACTCGAAAAATTTTTTACTGATTTGGGCAATATGTTCGCCCTAGCCGTTGATATATTTTTCGGCACTGATAGCGGCCACGGCACCATCGCCTGCGGCGGCGATAACCTGCCGGATAGAATTGCTGCGTACATCACCGGCGGCAAAGATGCCGGGAACATTCGTCTCCATCCTCTCATTGGTAATGACAGTACCGATATCGTCCAGCTTCACGACGTCTTTAAGATAGGTCGTATTTGGTTTGAAGCCGATGGACATAAAAACCCCGGAAACGACCAAGGCGGTCTTCTTTTTTGTCTTGACGTTGCTAATCCTGACTTTATCAACGAAGTTATTACCGGAAATTTCCTCCAGCACGCTATCCCAGAGAAACCCGATTTTCCTTTCCGCGAAGGCTCTTTCCTGTAAAATCTTGGTGGCGCGCAACTCGTCGCGCCGGTGTATCACCGTAATTTCGGAAGCGAACTTGGCGAGTTCGATGGCCTCCGTAATAGCCGCATTGCCACCCCCAACCACCGCCACCACTTTATCACGAAAGAAAGGGCCGTCACAGGTAGCGCAGTAAGAGACGCCCTTGCCGGTAAATTCCGCCTCGCCGGGAATACCGAGTTTCTGACGTTCCGAGCCACCGGCGATGATGACGGCCTTCGCCGTAAAATCTCCCTGAGAGGTTTTAACCACCTTCTGTTTGTCTTTATTACCGATACCGGTGACCTCAGCAACGAGTGTTTCCAGTCCGAACCTGGTCGCCTGCTGGTGCATCGCCTCCGTTAAATCAATACCGCTGATACTCTCGGTAAAGCCGGGGTAGTTCTCCACCCACTCGGCATTGATTATCTGGCCGCCGACCGCTCCTCTCTCGACGAGGAGGCTGCTCAGCCGGGCCCGGGCGGTATAAATACCCGCGCTGAGTCCGGCAGGCCCGCCGCCAATAATAATCACGTCGTACTTCTTCGGAGACTTAGCCATAAATCTCACCCCCTTTACAGTTACAGCGCCGCTTCCAGGATCTTTTTTAACTCTTCCTTGGGCCGGAAGCCGATAATCGTGTCAACAGGCTTTCCTCCTTTAAAGAGCATCAGTGTAGGAATGCTCATGATACCATACTGGCTGGCAATCCTGGGGGCATTGTCGACATTTACCTCGACGAAGGTTACACTGCCGTCATAGTCTTCCGCCAGTTCCTCAACAACAGGCGCCACCATCCGGCACGGCCCGCACCAGGGCGCCCAAAAATCGACCAGTACCGGCACTTCCGCCTTTAAGACTGCTTCATCAAACTTCGCTTCTTCAATTTCCACTGGCTTACTCATAATGTCCCTCCCTTACTTTTTCCGCTATGCCACATTCTACAGTCTCCTTGGCGAGACCGATAGCATTTTTGATAGCTTTGGCCTGACTGCGGCCGTGCGCGATAATGACATTGCCGTTCACGCCGAGGAGACAGGCCCCGCCGTATTCGGTGTAGTCCATTTTTTTTGTCCAGGAACCCAGCCCTATTTCGCGGAGAAGATCGCGAGCCCTGAGCCGCGAGGCGCTGGAAAAAACATGCCCCAGTTGCTTCAACGAAAGCAGAAAATTATCGCTAAAACCCTCGATGGTCTTGAGGACAATATTGCCGGTAAAGCCATCGGTGACGATTACATCGGAAGTCCTTTTGACGATATTATGACCTTCCATATTGCCGATAAAGTTGATGTCTTTAGCGTCTTTCAGAAGCCGGTATGTCTCCTTGGCCAGGCGGTTGCCCTTACCCTCCTCGGCGCCGTTACTGAGAAGACTAACGCGCGGTGATTCTATGTTGAGCAGGTATTTACTGTAAATGGAGCCGAGCCTGGCAAACTCCAGCAGGTGCTCCGGACGGCAATCCGAGTTGGCCCCGGCGTCCACCAGTAACGCCGGGAAAGACAGTAATGCATCCAGAAAACAGCCGATGGCCGCCCGGCTAACACCATTTACCCTGCCGAGAGTAAGGAGCGACGCCGCCACCACCGCCCCGGTATTCCCCGCCGAGACGAATGCCTGGGCACCATCGCTCTTGAGCAGGTTGATGCCGACCACTATCGACGAGTTAGGCTTGTTCTTAATGGCTTTAATCGGGTGCTCGTTAAAATCGATGACCTGCTTGGCGTCAATAATGGTAATAGGGACTTTTTCTATTGATTTAGCCACCAGTGTACGGAGCACATTTCTCCGCCCCACCAGGGCAATTTCCACCCCGTACTCCTGGGCTGCTTTAATAGCTCCTTTAACTAACTCGTGGGGAGCGAAATCGCCCCCGGCAGCATCAACCGCAATCCTCATATCTCTCCGCTAATCTCACTGACCAACAGTACTTTCTTCCCACATATCACACTGTCCCCCCCAGCAGGCGATAACCCGGCCATTATCAGAAATCCGAAAGATTTCACAGGCAGTGGGGCAGGCCTGGCATTCGAACGACGAGGTTGTATATTCAATTTCGCTGACGCCGAATCCTTTGAAACGGCAGCCGTTATGACCGGAGGCGGCATATTCATGCACCAGCAGGGCCGCGCCGATAGCTCCCATGACCTCGTGGTGGGGAGGCACGATTATCTCCGTATCAAGCTCTTCCCGCAGCGCCCTGACAATGCCCCGATTAAAGGCAACCCCTCCCTGAAAGACCAGAGGCGGCTGGATATCCTTGCCCGAGCCGACATCGCTCAGGTAGTTGCGCACCAGCGCCCGGCAGAGTCCGTAGATAATACCGTCAAGGTTGTATCCCGTCTGCTGCTTGTGTATCATATCCGACTCGGCGAAAACGGTGCAGCGTCCCGAAATACGGACAGAGTCGTTACCGAGCAGTGCCCGCCGGGAGAGTTCTTCGATGCTCATGTTAAGTCGGCCCGCCTGATGGTCGAGGAAGCTGCCGGTACCGGCGGCGCAGACGGTGTTCATGCCGAAGTCGGTAACTATGCCGTCCCGGATAATGATAATTTTACTGTCCTGTCCGCCGATTTCAACGACGGTACGGACTCCCGGGACACAATCGATTGCCGCCACCGCCTGACAGGTAATTTCGTTTTTTACAAGGTCGGCGCCAACGACAGCCCCGGCTAGGTAGCGGGCACTTCCGGTGGTAGCCACGCCTTTAATCTCAACACCAGCCGTCAGCTGCTGCTCTATCTGCCGCAGTCCCTGCTGTACCATGGCAACCGGTCTGCCGCCGGTAGGCAAATACAGGTCGGCGAGCAAATCGTTTGTCTTATTTAGTACGGCGAACTTGGTGGTAACCGAGCCGACATCAATACCCAGATAGGCTTCCATATCTCTTCTCTAACTCAAATATTCTTATAGCAAGGACACTCCCACACCTTACCCCACCCAAAAATACCACCTGATTTTTTTCAACCCACCCTCTTTATCCCTCTCCCTCGGGAAGGGAGGGGGAAAGATTAAAAGAGGGGCTCCGCCCCTCTTAGACGCCCCCTTTACGCTTACCTGCCTTTGCGAAACTCTTCCCAGACCTTCCCGGCTGTTTCCGGGCTGGCGAGGATGTCCACAACGGTCATCGCCATCGCCCTGGCCGCATCCAGCATACTGTGCAGACCTTCCTCCGAGGCGGCAATCTGGGCGAACTCCGGGGTATGTAACTGGATATCGTGCGGGGCTATAGCTACCAGCGGCTGAATGGTCGGCAAGAGCTGACTCACATTGCCTACATCGGTGCTGAAGGTCATCATGGTATTATCGCCGAGACGTATGCCGCGTCCCAGGGACTGCATATTCTGTTTGAAAAGCCGGGCCATGGTGAGGTTATTGGACATGGCCGCATAATGCTCTCCCCACTTATACTTCAGTTTAGCACCGGTAGCCCTGGACGCGCCATTAAAACAGTGTATCACCTTTTTCTTAAGCTCATCGAGATATGCATCATTCTCGGCGCGGACGATAAAAGTAGCAGCGGTGTGAGCCGGAATTATATTGGCCGCATCACCGCCGTCGGTAATGATACCGTTAATGCGCGCCCTGTCCCTGATATGCTGACGTAGCGAATTAATGGCGTTATACGACTGAATCATAGCCTCCAGGGCGCTGATACCGGTCTCCGGCTCGGCGGCGGCATGGGCCGCCTTACCGATAAATTCAACTTCCAGGGTCTCGCAGGCAAGGGTGTTCATGACCACCGTATTACCCCCACCCGGATGGGATATCATCGCCATATCCACGTCGGTGAAGGCACCCCTCCCCGCCATGATGGCCTTACCACCGTATAGCTCCTCGCCGGGCGTGCCGAAGACCATGATACTGCCGCCCAGTTCGTCCACGGCCCGCCGGGAGGCTACTCCGGCCGCAACGGCACTGGTAGCTATCAGGTTGTGTCCGCAGGCATGCCCCAGTCCGGGCAGAGCGTCATACTCGGCGAGAAAGGCGATAACCGGCTGCCTGCTGCCGTACCTCCCCCGAAAAGCCGTGGGCAGCTTGCAGATGCCTTTTTCCACGGAAAACCCGTTTTTTTCGAGATATTCCGTAAGCCATTCGGCAGCCTTTTCTTCCTCGAAGGCTATTTCAGGGTTGTCATGCAGCTTCTTACTCAACTCACCGAGTTCACCGTAACGTGAGTCTATTTCTCCGGCAATGGCAGATTTCAGCTTATCGATATCCACTTCCCTGTCTCCTTACATTTCAAGGAGATTATTTACGTTGATATTATCATTATAACCCAGTAAGGGAGGGATTTCTAGGCGGGGTCAAATCACCTACAGCGTCCAGCCTGCCTTAACGATTTTTTACCCAACCCCCATATGGCTTGGTATAAAAGCTGCGGGATAAGCCGCGGATGATACGAGGGCGGCCTGCCTATGCTAAAGCTACGGCGGGTGAACCAAGGTTGGAAAAGATATCAGCTAGGTGTGAGTAAAGATGATGCAATAATTTTTATCTACCTCACCCCTTGTGTCCCTCTCTCCTGACGAGGTTTCACAGGAGAGGGGGAGAAAATAAAAAGAGGGGCTGGCACCCCTATTAAACGCCCCGCTTTCGGGGATGGGGAGTGATATTTTATGGGCTAAGCGGCGGATGATACTGGGCGGATTGGGTGGGAAAAGATAACAGCGAGGGGTGGGGCAAGATAAAAACTGTCCGCTTATATTAATAAAAACGGAATAAAACAGTAATACCGTAATTTATTCTTTTTGTTCCCTCCCCCTCAGCCACCTCCCCTTCTGCTCCACGCGCGTATGCTCATCGGTGGTCTGATAGGTTGAAAGAAAGTCTTTGCGGAAGACATCGAAGGTGCCGTCAATAATGGATTCTCTTATCTTACGTATGAGATTGGCGATGAAGCGCAGGTTGTGGACGGTGGCCAGCCGCAGACCGAGAAGCTCATCAGAGCGAAAGAGGTGGCTCAGGTAGGCGGCGGAAAAGTTGCGGCAGGTATAACAATCGCAATCGGGGTCGAGGGGGGCGTCCATATTGCGGTAAGCCGCCCGGCGGATATTCACCCGTCCCCTATTCGTAAAGAGAGCGCCGTTGCGGGCTACGCGTGTCGGCAGGGCGCTGTCGAAGATATCGACTCCCCGCGCCACCCCTGCGACGATATCCTCCGGCGAACCGACCCCCATCAGATAGCGCGGCCTGTCCTCTGGTAAATACAATACGGTCTGCTCAACCATATCGAAAGTGGTCGATTTAGGCTCGCCGACGCTCAGGCCGCCGATGGCATAGCCGGGAAAATCAAGCGCCGTTAAATACTCCGCTGACTGCTTTCTAAGCTCCGGAAACATGCCCCCCTGGACGATAGCGTAGAGCGCGTGGCCTTTCTTTTTCCAGGCTTGCAGGCAACGTTCCGCCCAGCGGTGCGTCCTGTTCATCGCTTCCCGAACCTTCTCCTGACCGTCCCCATAGGCAGTGCACTCGTCCAGAACCATCATAACGTCGGCGCCGAGCGACTCCTGATACCGGATGGCCAGTTCGGGCGTGAGGAAATGCTCGCTGCCGTCGATATGGGAGCGGAAGGTAGCGCCGTCGTCGTTAATTTTACAGAGTGGCGCCAGGCTGAAAACCTGGTAGCCGCCGCTGTCCGTGAGCATGGCACCTTCCCAGGCCATGAACCGGTGCAGTCCGCCCATCTTTTCGATAACATCTATGCCGGGTCGCAGGTAAAGGTGATACGTGTTCGCCAGCACCATGTTAAAGCCGATTTCTTTAATATCCTGGGGGGTCAAGGTTTTGACTGTGCCCTGGCTGCCGACGGGCAGGAATACCGGTGTAGGCACCGTTCCGTGCGGTGTATAAAGCTCTCCGGCGCGGGCGTCGCCGGAGGTTTTCAATAGATTAAAATGCTCTCGGAGCAAGTTTTAGACTCCTTTAATATTATATTTATTACCTCACCCCCTTTATCTCGCTCTCCTTACGAGGCAGGTTGAAGGAGAGGGGAAACAAAAAGAAAGAGGGGCTGGCGACCCTCTTAGACGCCCCGTAGTTAGAACTGCTATAAACCTATTGTATCAGCCGGTTGGCGATGATGCTTCGATGCACCTCGGAAATGCCCACGTAAATCTCGGTCATCTTGGCGTCGCGGTAAAGCCTTTCCACCGGCAGGGATTTCATCGTCCCGTAGGCCCCGTGAACCTGCATCGCCATGCGTGTAACGTCCACGGCCATCTGGGAGGCGAAGAGCTTGGCTAAGGACGACTCGTACTGGATGCTCTGGCCCTGGTCGTGGAGGAAAGCGGTGCGGTAGGTCAGCCAGCGGGCAGCCTCGATTCGTGAAGCCATCTCCGCAAGCTGCTGCTGAATCGCCTGCATTTTAGCGATAGACCGTCCCATGGCTTTTCTCTCCCGGGCGTAGTCGAGTGAGAGTTCCAGGGCCGCCTGGGCAACGCCCACGCCCTGCACGGCCACGCTCAACCTCTCCACGCTTATTGCCTCCAGCAGGATATCGAATCCCTGCCCTTCTTTCCCGATAAGATTTTCCTCTGGCACATGAACGTCATCGAGGTAGACAACCGATGTCCCCAGTCCCCTGAGTCCCATGGTCTCACAGGGCTCGCGAAGGATAAACCCCTCCGACGAAGCATCGACAATGAAAGCGTTGAGTCCTTCCTCTTTTTCTCTCCGGGCGAAGAGGAGCACCAGGTTCAGCGCCGGAGCCAGTGCCATGAACTGCTTCTGCCCGTTGATGATGAAACAGTCGCCGCTGCGGCGAGCTACGGTGGTAATCATCCGCGGGTCCGAGCCGGTATCGGCCTCGGTAAAGCCGATGCCCCCCAGCCACTTCCCTTCTGCCAGCGGCGTTAGCAGACGCCGCTTCTGTTCTTCGGTGCCGAAGCGGTAGATACCTTCTTCGGGGACGGTATTGACCGCCATGATAGCCCCGACGGTCATGGAGGCGCGGCAGAGCTGCTCCAGTACCAGGACAAAGCTGACATAGCCGGCGCCGCTGCCGCCGTATTCAGCCGGATAAGGCAACCCCTGAAAGCCACGTTTACCAATCTCCCGGGCAAGTTCGATGGGAAACTCGGCGGTGCGGTCAATCTCCGCCGCTCTGGGCAATACCTCTTTAGCGGCAAATTCTCCAGCGAGACTCTGCAGCATTTTCTCCGGTTCACTCAGATTGAAGTCCATCTCATTTCTCCGTAAATCTCATCCCAGCAGCCAGATATCCAGGCACATGACCAGAAATATCGCCCCCAGATAGGGGAAAGCCGAAAGCCGGTAAAGTCGCCAGGAATCCCCGGCCGCGCCGGAAACGACCAGTCGGCAACTGGCATAAACCATAACGATGCCCAGAATATTAGCCAACGCCAGATACAGCCATGAAAAATCGCCGATAAAATAGAGGGCGATGGAAGCCGCGTAAAGTAACAGGGAAAACACCAATAAAATTTTAACTGAGTGCCTTACCTCGAGATTAATGGGGAAATAGTCCAGTCCTGCCTGCCGGTAGTCCTCCCGGTGGGTGATATTGACACTCCACACGTGCAGCGGCAGCCAAGCGGCAATCAGAACACACAACAGCAGCAACTCCCAGTCCAGAGTCTGTCTTATAGCCAGCCACCCCATCAGAATCGGGGCACAGCTGGCGAGGACGCCCTGGGGGTAGACACAGGTCACCTTCTTGCGCCAGGTGGCGGCCACCAGCGTGCCAAAGGCATCGGCCAGAAATACATACGGGTGCAGATACCAGGCCAGGACCAGCCCGATGATAATCAGGCCGATAATCAAAGGCAGCGCCTTCCGATGCGGGAAAATAGACTTCGATGGCAGGACCCGTAAACAGGTACGCTGCATGCGGGTGTCGATATCGCGGTCCAGATAGTTGGTCAAGCCATTAGCCCCGGCCGAGGCTATCAGGATAGTCGCCAGGACGAGGCCGAGGCGGGGCGTAAGCAGCCCCTGGCCGGCGACGACCGCTGCACAGAATCCGATAAAAGCCAGCAGGACACTGGGCAGAGGCTTCAATACCTCGATATAGTTAACCATCCTGCCAGCTGCCGGCCTTTTCGGTGATGTCAGGCCAAGTTCCTGCTTATCGCGGGCGACTACCTGTGAATAATCTGCCATAATACACATCAATTATACACAATATGCTTAACTCAGGCTAGAACAGGAACGCGTGTCTCAGTACCGCAATACGGGCGTATTTACTATCCTATCGGTATTGTATTAATATATGGTCGATGAAAGCAGAACTCAAGGAATTGCTGGCACGTAAAAAGAAGCGGTATATTCATGATGCGAACCGCGTGCCCTCGGCGGTGCTAATACCCATCTATCAAGACGGGGGACAGCACCACATCGTCTTCATCAGGCGGACAGAGACGGTTAAAACCCACAAGGGGCAAATATCCTTTCCCGGAGGGACCCGGGAAATCAACGACGGTACACTGCTGGATACCGCCATCCGTGAGAGTTGTGAGGAAATAGGCCTGTTATCCGAGGATATAGAGATTCTGGGCGAACTCGACGACGAGGTTACAACAACGTCCAACTATATCGTCACGCCTTTTGTCGCCATGATACCGTGGCCGTATTCATTCGTGATAAACATGGGCGAGGTCGACGAGATAATTAGAGTTCCCGTGGCGGCGCTCCTGGAAAAGGACTGCCTGAAACCGGATATTGAGTTCCTCAACGGCAAAGAGGTCGAATCTTGCGCCTATCACTATGAAGGTAATGTAATCTGGGGCGCCACGGCACGGATACTGAATAAATTGCTGGGTATAATCGGTCAGATTAAGACGGATGTCTGAAAGATAAACCGGGTACTGTATTCTTACAGGCTGGAACCACCGAGTATTTTCTACACGGCGAGGACGCAGTCTTTGAAAAGGATGTTCTTGCCGTAGCCATCGTACTTACCACGTAATGTCACCGTCTGCCCCTCCTGGAGACGGCTCATCTGGCTCACGCTCTCCTTAGCGAAGGTGCAACGGACGCTCCACGTCATCTTTTTCTGTGAGCCGACAAGGACGATATAGCGAACGTCGATATGGTCACGGATAAATACCTTGCTCACCAGTCCCGATACCGCCAGCGTCTTATCCGTTAATCTGGTATGCGTCCCCACCATATTCTTCCGGTAGAGTTCGTCCAGCTGGTCGACGCTTATTTCGATGCCGTCCTCGATTGTCTCCAGCTTCGGCGTTCCTGTCGGCACGGGTTCTGGTCCCGCCTCTGGTTCGGGCGCTGGTTCCGGTTCTGGTTGTGTCTTAGGCTTTTGGCCTTTCTTGGATTTCGGTGCTGGTTCTGGCTCCGGTTCGGGTTCTGGCTCTGGCACCGGCGCTGGTGCTGGCTCCGGTTCAGGTTCTGGCTCTGGCACCGGCGCTGGTGCTGGCTCCGGTTCAGGTTCGGGTTCTGGCTCCGGCGCTGGTGCTGGCTCCGGTTCAGGCTCGGGTTCTGGCTCCGGCGCTGGTGCTGGCTCCGGTTCAGGCTCGGGTTCTGGCTCCGGCGCTACCGTCCTCCAGGTAGAACTCCTCTCTTCCTGAATCTCCTTGAACGTCTTATCTATGTGCTTATAGGCCCGAGACAACAATGGATAACCGCACCACTGGCAAACCCAGTCTTCGGTGCGCATGGTCTGACGACCGCAATTAGGACATGCCGGCATAGAAATACCTCACCCATAGATTACACATGATAGTTACTGCTTGTCAACTGTTTTCTGTGAAAAATAAGTTGACCGATTACTTCCGGAAATTATCCGGATTATTATCAGTAACAATAACTCTTAACATTATAGTGTTAAGTTTTTTAAGTATATCTTGACAATATACCTGAAAAGTTTTATAATATAAGGTGGTTATTACGGAGTAAAAATATGGCCGGTAAGGATTATTACGACATTTTAGGTGTCAAGAAGGATGCCAGCGATAAAGAAATTAAGCAGTCCTACCGCCGGCTGGCACGTAAGTATCACCCCGATGTCAATCCGGGCGACAAATCTGCCGAGTCGAAATTCAAGGAGATAAACGCCGCCTACGAGGTACTTTCGGACAAGGAGAAACGGAGAAAGTACGATAAGTACGGTGATAAGTGGCAGTACGCCGACCAGTTCGAGCAGGCCGCACAACAGCAATCACAGTACCGGCAATATTCCCCGGGCGGCGGCGCCAGCTATCACTTCGGCGGGGACATCGGCGGGCTGGACAGCATCTTCGACGAGCTGTTCGGCGGCGGCCGCACGCGGGGCTTTCACCGCCGCTCTCAGCCGCGACGCGGACAGGACCTGGAAACGCCAATCGAAGTAACGCTGGAGGAAGCCTACAGCGGCACCAGCCGTAACATCAGCCTCCAGATGGAGGAACCATGCTCGGCATGCAAGGGTAGCGGGATGATTCAAAACCTGCCCTGCTCGGCATGTCGGGGGGCTGGCGTCGTGCCTAATATCAAACGACTCGAAGTCAAGATACCGGCCGGCGTAGCTACCGGCTCACGGGTACGTATCGCCGGCAAGGGACAACCGAGCTATAATGGCGGCACCGCCGGTGACCTTTATCTGAAAATCACGGTAAGACTACACCCGGCTTTCGAACGGCATGGAAACAACCTGAATGTCAATGTCCAGGTGGCACTGGCTACGGCCATCCTGGGCGGCGAAGTCCAGGTGCCGACACCCAGGGGCAAGCTGGCATTGAAGATACCGCCGGAGACCCAGAACGGTCGCATCTTCCGCCTCGCCGGACAGGGCATGCCCCACCTCGGCAAGTCGGTAAGGGGCGATATTTTAGCCAAAATCAGCGTGGTCCTGCCTACGGGACTATCGGACGAAGAAAAGGATTTATTCAGGCAACTGAGCGAGATACGACCGGCCTGATGATGAGTTGAGGTGACTATGAACGAGAACGAATATGATTCCGAGCCCCGCTATGTGATAAGCGTGGCGGCTAGAATGCTGGATGTGCAAACCCATACCCTGCGTTACTATGAGAGAGTCGGCGTCATCGAGCCGCGTCGCTCCAGGGGAAACGTACGCTTATATTCGGACAGGGATATAGCCATCCTTCAGAGAGTCAAGACCCTGGTGGACGACATGGGAATCAACCTGCCGGGGGTGGAGGTTATCCTGCGTATGATGGAGCGCGTGGAGATACTCCAGAACGAGCTGGAACAGGCCCAACAAGAGATTAATGAACTACGTGGAGGCAAGTAATCATGAGACCGGAAAGATTCACCGAACAGGCACAGGAAGCTATACAGACATCCCAGCAAATGGCCCAGCAGTACAAGCACAGCCAGTGGGATGTGGAACATATTTTGCTGGCCCTGCTTATTCAGAAGCAGGGGCTGGTAGGCGAAATAATGAAAGAACTCAAGGTTAATATAGAGACGATAAGGGACAAGGTGGAAGAAGCCCTGGAGAGGACACCCAAGGTCGCCTACCAGACGGGGCAGATTTACGCCACGCCGCGTATCGCCCAGCTTTATCAGAAAACCGATGAAGAAGCTCAGAGACTCAAGGACGACTTTATCAGCACCGAGCACCTGCTTATCGCCATGACCGACGACACCAAGGGTGAAGCGGCTGATATTCTTCACAACGCGGGTATCGACAAGGAGAAGGTATACGAAGCTCTTAAGAAAGTACGTGGCGGACACCGCGTCGATGACACCCGCGCCGAAAGCAAGTACCGCTCCCTGGAGAAGTACGGCCGCGACCTTACCGAGATGGCCGGCGAGGGCAGGCTCGACCCGGTGATAGGCCGCGACGAGGAAATCAAGCGCGTCATGCAGATTTTAACGCGGCGCACCAAGAACAACCCGGTAATCGTCGGTGATGCCGGCGTCGGCAAGACAGCCATCGCCGAAGGACTGGCCCAGAAGATAGCTGCCGATGACGTCCCCGATTCCCTGAAGGGGCGTAAAGTAATCGCCCTGGACATGGGAGCGCTGGTCGCCGGCAGCAAGTTCCGCGGTGAGTTCGAGGAAAGACTCAAAGCGGTCATGGACGAGGTACGGCAGTCGCAGGGCGAGGTGATACTATTCATCGACGAAATACATACTGTCGTCGGCGCCGGCGCCGCCGAAGGCTCTATCGATGCCAGCAACATGCTTAAACCGGCGCTGGCCCACGGTGAACTGCAGTGCGTGGGCGCCACGACCGTGGACGAATACCGTAAATATATCGAAAAAGACAAGGCGCTGGAAAGGCGCTTCCAGCCGGTCTACATCGACGAGCCGAGCCTGGAAGACACCATCGAAATTCTCCGCGGCCTGAGACCTCGCTACGAAGCGCACCATAAGATAAAAATTACCGACGAAGCCCTAGATGCCGCCGCCAAATTCAGCCAGCGCTATATCTCCGACCGGCAGTTGCCTGATAAAGCCATCGACCTTATCGACGAGGCCGCCAGCAAGTCGCGAATCGATAGCGAGAGCGCGCCGCCCGAAGTCAAAAACCTGGAAAAGCGTATCACCCACCTGACCAATGAAGAAGAGGCGGCTTCACAGCGGCAGGAATATCAGCAGGCAGCCGAACTGAAAGCGGAAAGACTGAAGCTGGAGCCGGAATACAATAAGGCCAAGACCGCCTGGTTACATAAGGAAAAAATCAGCGAAGAGGTAACCGCCGAGCACATCGCCCGGCTGGTTTCCAGCTGGACCGGCATTCCGGTATCCCAGATGGTCGAGGGTGAAGCCGAGAAGTTCATCCACATGGAGGAACGTATCCACGAGCGACTCATCGACCAGGATGAGGCCGTCGCCGCCATTTCCGAAGCTATAAGGAGAAGCCGGGCCGGACTCAAGGACCCGAAGCGCCCCATCGGCAGTTTTATGTTCCTGGGGCCGACCGGAGTGGGTAAGACGGAACTGGTACGTACGCTGGCCTGGTTCCTTTTCGGCGACGAGAACGCCATGGTACGACTGGATATGTCGGAATACCAGGAAAAACACACCGTGTCCCGCCTTATCGGCGCCCCGCCCGGGTACGTCGGCTACGAAGAGGGCGGACAGCTTACCGAGGCGGTAAGGAGACGCCAATACCGGGTCATCCTGCTCGACGAAATCGAGAAAGCTCACCCCGAGGTATTCAATACCCTGCTTCAGATTCTCGATGACGGCAGGCTGACCGATGGCCACGGGCGCACGGTGAATTTCAAGAATACGGTGGTCATCATGACCAGCAATGCCGGCGTGGAGCTTATCAAGCGCGAAAGCCAGCTCGGATTTGCCGCGCGGAAAGACGTCTCTAAAACTCAGAAGGAAAGCTACGAGGACATGAAGAAAAAGGTCACGGCGGAGATACAGAAGGCATTCCGTCCCGAGTTCCTCAATCGACTGGACGATATTATCGTCTTACATGAGCTCAGCGAGGAACAACTCGGAAAAATCGTCGACCTTATGGTCAAAGACCTGCAAAGCCGCATGGCGGAACATAATCTGGGCATCGAGTTGACGCAAAAGGCCAAGACATGGCTGGCCAAGGAAGGGTACGACCCGGTATACGGCGCCCGTCCGCTGAGGCGAGTCATCGAGCGACATGTGGAGAATCCGCTGTCAAGCCGGATACTCAGGGGGGAGTTGAAAGAAGGGGACACGGTCACGGTTGACGTCGTCAAGTCCGGCCTGACCTTCAAGACCAAGGCGGCGGTGAAAGCTTCTGCCTGACAGACATCCTGTCTGATACAATCCGATGACCAGGAGGGGGCTGAAAAGCCCCCCCTTTTTTATTTTACTTACGCTTTTTTAAGGGCCTTATAATTGCATGACCGTATTTATCCGGACTGTGCCGCTGATAAGTGGGCAAGCTGTCATCCCACTCATACCCGTGTTCGGATGGGTCCCAGGCAGCGATGTACTTATCCAGAGCTTCACCGACCAATACTTCCATTGAGCTATAGTTATAGGGCGGGTGGTGGAATACAGCATACGGAGCTTCAAGGATAATGAGGGATTCCATACCTGACCGCGATATCGATGATGCGTTCACCGGTATCCCGCAAATCGATAACGGCGGAGCTGACCTTGCGCAGCCGGATATAGTCGCGCAGTGATATCCCTGCGTACCTGTGAAACTGGCGGGTGCAATAGTAAGGCGAGTAGTTCAGTTGCTCGGCCAGTATTTTCAACGTCAGCGGTTCGGTCAGTTTCTCCTCTACGTAGTCGAGCATCTTTTGCACGCTCATATTCCACTCAAACACCTGTCTCACATCCCTTCTTATGAGATTATACAAAAAATAGGAGCACCATTTTTGATTTGAGTTGCCAAGGTTAGTGTTGAAAACAACCCGTCTTTCTTGCTTATAATGCCTTTAACTAACCCACGTAGTAGCGTTTTACTTGACCATGCGTGTATAATGTAGGCACATTATGACTGAGCGCGCACCCCTGGATAAGGCAGTCGACGTGGTCAAGAGCCCCGACACTGCGGAAACGACCGGTAAGAAGTCAGCGGTCTGGGCATACGTTATCGGCATCGTTGGTATCGTTCTTACACTGGTCATGGCGGCAGCCATCGTCTACTTCGGTGACGTACTACGAGAACTCAAGGGATTCGGCTATGTAGGCGCTTTCATCATCAGTATCCTGGGCGGCGCCACCATCATTATCCCCGTACCCATGCTGGCGGTAGTTTTCGCGCTGGGCAAGGTCATGGAATACACCTGGCTGGTGGGTATATCAGCGGCACTGGGGGAGCTGGTGGGCGCGTTGACCATTTATATGACCGGCCACGGTGCCGGCCGGGCAATCAGCAGCAGCAAGCACGGCAGGATACAGTCCGCCTACGAGCGAATGCTGGGCCTCATGGAGCGCCGGGGGCCGCTGACGCTGTTCATCGTGGCTTCGGTAGTCAACCCCTTCTTCTATCCGGCGGCCCTGGCGGCCGGGGCATTACGATTCGGCCTGAAGAAATATATCTTTATCGTCTTTGCGGGCAAGGTAATCAAGTGCATGACCGTAGTCTACGCCGGTTACTTCGGGCTTAAGGGGCTGTTCCACGCCATCGGCATAGATCTGTAAGACTATTCTTCCTTGATAGTTACCCGGATTATCTTATCGCCCTCGAACTGCGGGTTTTTGGAGGGGTCGCGGGGTGTAATGCTCTCCAGGACGTCCATACCTTTCGTCAGCTGACCGAAAACACTATGTTTGCCGTCGAGTCCGTGCTGGGGCGCATAACAGATAAAGAACTGAGAGCCGTTGGTGTTGGCGCCGGCGTTAGCCATGGAGAAAGCTCCGGCATCATGCAGATGACCGGTAAATTCATCATCGAAGCGGTAGCCAGGGCCTCCCCTGCCCGTCCCGGTGGGGTCGCCACCCTGCACCATAAAGCCCGGGATTACCCTGTGGAAGGTAGTTCCGTCATAATAACCCTGCCGGGTCAGAAAGACGAAGTTGTTTACCGTTTTCGGTACATCCTCTGCAAAAAGCTCCAGTACCAGATTCCCTTTCTCAGTCTCAATGATGGCCGTATACTGCTTACCGGTAACAATTGTCATCTCTGGCGGTGAATCCCATTTCATAATTTCTCCCTTCGGTGCTGGCGACGATGGTGCCGGGGCCGGTGCTGTTTCCGATTCCCCGCATGAAGTCGCTAATGTTCCCATTGCCAGTAACAAAATGATAAGCAACCAATAAAATATTTTCGCTTTCATAGGCATACTCCTTCAGGAATCAAATTATTACCTTAGAATATTAGCCTATTTAGTCTTAATAAGCAAAGACCGTAAAAGAGAGAAGGGGCCGGGCGAATCCTCAACCTTCCATTACCTTGAGGACTTGCCTGACCCCTCCATCTACTGGGCCGTTATCAAGCTGGGGAAAACTTGATTAACTGTTATCAGAATAGCACGGTGGTGGTAAACAGGGCATAAACACCATTGGCAAGAGTATAAACAAGCCGTATAAAATGATATTTACCGGAGAAAGATACGCTAATCCTTGCCAGGTGCACCGTATTTATGCTAAATTAAAAATACGTCTACGGGGCCGTAGTTCACTTGGGAGAACGTTTGACTGGCAGTCAAAAGGTAGAGGGTTCGAATCCCTCCGGCTCCACCAAAAAATGAAGCTAAAAAAGCCCTTATGTTTATTACTGCATAAGGGCCTTTTCGTTAATTGGCAATAAATTGGCAATAATCGTTTACAAAGTCTTTACGGTATCCTTTTGCTTTGGCATAACAATATTATCGAATCCGTTAGCGGCGGCTTGCTGTAGACCGGGCGCTACGTGGCTGTAAGTATCCAGCGTAATTGATATACTGGCATGACCTAAGCGCTCCTGCACTATCTTGGGATGCACACCTTGCTTGAGCATAAGCGAAGCGTGAGTATGTCTAGCATCATGTAACCGTATCCCCTTTAGACCGCACCGGTGAGCCAGCTTACGCCAT